>ENA-UOYL01000357-UOYL01000357.1-marine-metagenome-genome-assembly--contig:-NODE-357-length-16706-cov-3.272776_pt1 | contig 16706 bp, 14 predicted proteins | sample MGYA00238173_ERZ767189 | MGnify/ENA primary metagenome ERZ767189 (study PRJEB28943, sample SAMN06267163) | marine metagenome | isolation source: Columbia River Estuary | place: USA:Columbia River Estuary... | reverse complement strand
TTTTAATTAATTTTGTTCCCGTAAAACACATCAATATGAATTATGATATCATTGTAGTTGGAAGCGGCCCAGGTGGATACGTTACTGCTATTCGAGCTTCTCAGTTAGGGCTTAAAACTGCCATTGTTGAACGCGAATCTCTTGGTGGAGTATGCTTGAATTGGGGATGTATCCCAACGAAAGCCTTGATAAAAAGCGCTAATGTGTTCGAATACCTAAACCATGCAAGTGACTATGGTATATCTGTAAAAGACGTAAAAGCGGATTTTAGCGCGATGGTAAAACGAAGTAGAGATGTTGCCGATGGAATGAGCAACGGCATTCAATTCTTGATGAAAAAGAATAAAATTGATGTCTTGAAAGGCACAGGTAAAATCGCAGCGGGAAAATCAGTTATCGTTACGGATGATGCAGGTGTTTCAACTACCTATGTGGCAGGAAAAGGGCTTATTATTGCTACCGGATCTCGTTCACGCGAATTGCCCAATCTTCCTCAAGATGGCACAAAAATAATTGGTTATCGTCAAGCGATGACATTGGCCACTCAACCGAAACGCCTTGTTGTTGTAGGATCTGGGGCAATAGGTGTTGAATTTGCCTATTTTTATAATGCGATCGGTACTGAGGTTACAGTTGTTGAATATTTACCGAATATTGTTCCGGTAGAAGACGAAGATATATCTAAGCAATTAGAAAAATCATTCAAAAAAGCAGGTGTTAAAATTATGACTAATTCTTCTGTTGAGCACGTAGATACAAGCGGAAAAGAGTGTATCGTAACGATTAAAACAGAAAAGGGTGAAGAGAAAATTTCATGTGACGTAGTCCTTTCCGCGGTTGGAATTCAAGCTAATATCGAAAATATAGGATTAGAAGATGTCGGAATTGTCGTAGATAAAGGACGAATACTAGTTGATGATTACTACCAAACAAATATACCTGGCTATTATGCCATTGGTGATATCGTTCCAGGACCTGCCTTAGCACACGTTGCTTCTGCAGAAGGAATTATTTGTGTAGAGAAAATTGCTGGTCATCATCCAGCCCCATTAAATTATGGAAACATCCCAGGATGCACCTATTGTTCGCCAGAAGTGGCATCCGTAGGAATGACAGAAAAAGCAGCAAAAGCAGCAGGATTTGAAGTGAAAATAGGGAAGTTTCCTTTTTCCGCATCCGGAAAAGCAAGTGCAGCGGGAACGAAAGATGGCTTTGTAAAATTAATTTTCGATGCTAAATACGGTGAATTATTAGGAGGTCACATGATCGGTGCAAACGTAACTGAAATGGTAGCCGAATTAGTAGCTGTTCGTAAATTAGAAACTACTGGAGAAGAATTAATTAAAACCGTTCACCCCCACCCTACTATGTCTGAAGCTATTATGGAGGCGGCAGCAGCTGCTTATGGCGAAGTAATTCACCTTTAAAATATGAATGTACGGCAAGTAGCATTTCTGTTTCTCTGTATAAGTTATTTTCAGCAAGCTTTTGCGCAAGTCGTAATCAACGAGGGGTGTAATAGAAATTATATTTCATCAACTGATGAAGATGGGGATAAGCCGGATTGGATAGAACTTTATAATGCCGGTAACAGCCTTGTTGATCTCACAGGTTATCATTTGAGTGATAATTTATTGCAGCCACTCCAATGGCCCTTAGCAGGACTAAGTTTAGCTCCCAATGAGTTTAAGTTGGTCTATTGCAGTGGAAAAGATCGATACGAGTCAAGCCCCTTCTCACCGGCTGTCACTGACCTAAGTTATAGCCCTATTGTTGGTTGGAATACCCACAATTTTACCAATACATTTAACTGGGATGGCCAAAGCAATATCCTACTAAATATTTGTTCGTATGCAGACAACGGGTATACTGAAAATTCAGTTTTCTTACAAACTGAAACACCTTACACCTCTACAACTGCTAACTGGAACGACGGAAGTGACGCATCGTGTTCAGCTGTAAATGGATTCATCTACAACAGAAGGCCTAATTTAAAAATTAACGGGACTACATTGGATTTTGGAACGCTACAAAATTCAAATACCGATTACCCAGCTCCTTATGGAAATTGGTATTGGAGTGCCAGGCATCAAATATTGGTGCATGGGGCTGAGCTTACTGCAGCAGGACTTACGGCAGGGCCAATTAATTCGATAGGATTTGAAGTGGTTTCCACGAATGCCATTACCTACACGTATATTGATGTTTCCATCAGTGCCACCTTACTAAATGAATTGTCCAACAATTTTATTCCGCTGAATGGGTATTCGAACCACAGCAATTTTAAAATTGAATCTAATGGAGAATCTGTATTTTTATCTGATCCAAGTTTGACAACAATTAGTTCCTTATATATTAATTCTCCTCAAACTGATGTGAGCATAGGAAGTTCCCCCGATGCCTCCACAAATAATAATTGGATGGAGCCAAGTCCAGGCTTGAGTAATAATGCAGCGATTGTTTACACAGATTCATTGAAAGCACCTGTTTTATCTATTCCGACTGGAATTCTTAACAATGTAATTTATTTAAAAATTACAAATCCAAATGCCGATTCAATCCCTACCAAAGTAGTTTACACCTTAGACGGAAGCGATCCGACACTAAACTCTACAGAATATATCGGCGATTCCATTTTTATTTTTCAAGCCTGCGTAGTTCGAGCAAAAGCTTTTCCAATATCAATGAGCAATTATTTAGCGAGTCATGATACTTATGGAACCTATTTATTCAATATTGACCATTCTACACCTATATTATTAGTCACCACACAAAACTCAAATCTATATGGTGGACAGGGAATTTTTGATAATCCAACATCAGATTGGCTAAGAGCTGCCCACGTTGTCTGGTTGGATAAAGAGGGCGACCATCCAACTTTATTTCAAACAAGAACTGCCATTCGCATGGACGGTGGCTGGGGTGGAAGTAGAACAAATGCACAGCGCTCTTTTCGCTTGTCTTTTAATCACTCTGCTCTAGGCGAAAAAACAGTGAACTTACCCTTAATTCCAGCCATCCCATTTCGAAATAAATACAGCGATGTTTATTTGAGAAACGGAAGTAATCAATGGCTAACCTTACCACAGAAAGACGCTTGTCAAGTGAGCATGATGAGCAAAGGAACCAATAATTATTATTCAGCCATGGAGCCCGTATCCATATACATCAATGGACAATATTTTGGTCTTTATGAGCTGAGAGAAAAGTTCAATACGGAGTACTTTGACGAACGAGAAAACATCGAAAAAGACTCAATAGACATATTGTCAATGTCTGCTTTTTACAATTTGGTTTTAAGAGCTGTTGAAGGGAAAGTAGAAAATTTTACTGCTGATTACACTGCCTTTAATGCATTAGATCCAACTTCTCCAACTTACCTCACAGAAGCAGACCAATACATCGATCTAACGCATTATTCCGATTATATTATTGGAGAATCATGGATGGGAAATGTTGATTGGCCTCAAAACAATATCAAAATATACCGTTCCAATAAAAGCAATTACCGTTGGCGATTCGCCCTAATAGATTTAGAGTTAGCCATGCTACCAAATGGCTGGACCTCTTGTACGGATAATGGCATACGCTATATGCTAGACCAAAGCACCGACAATCCATACATCAATATTTGGCTGCAAAGCATTCAAAATTTAACGTACAGAAATTCATTTATCAATCGATATGCTGATTTAATGAATACAAGTTACCTAACAGATACTTTACTCGCAACAGAACAGTCCTTTTTCAATAAAATGGTGCTTGAGATGCCGAAGGAATACCAGCGTTGGGGAGACCCGAATAATATACCCGGACAAATGGACAACTACATCAACAACCATTTAATTTTTAGGCAGCAATTGGCTTGCAGAAATGAAATTGTTAGGGAAGACCTGTTAACGGAATTTCAATTGACGAAACAAGTAAAAGTGGGGCTAGATGTATTTCCAGATAGCTCAGGCTCCATTGTACTCAACACCATTCAGCCCAGAATTTATCCATGGGAAGGCATGTATTTCGATGGTGTTCCCATCCGACTTACCGCATTAGCTGATTCAGGCTACAGTTTTGTCAAGTGGATGCCCCATCCCTTGATCGCTGACACATTAAATCCGACATTTGAAAGCAACGTAGATTTGGACTCAACACTTTTTACGGCCGTTTTTAAATTAATTCCACCACCACCAGACGGACCGACCATTGAATTTACACTTTTTCCATCCCCAAGTTCAACAAGCATTACCCTTGCACACAACAACTCCACACTAGCGAAAAATATTCGATATGAAATTTACGATCTGAATGGAAGAATCATTAGCACGGGAAAACTCGATGAAAATAGTAAGCAGACCCACATCACTATTGCTAACTTTCAAGCAGCATTATATTTAATTCGCCTTACCAACGACAACGACTTTCTAGAAACCAAGCGTTTCGTGAAAATATAAATTTGTCATAAATTCTGACAAATAGTCACTCGTTTTGCACATTTTTCCTGATTTTGTCACTTGATTTAGAAAAAATACACGTGGCATATAAATTGACTTTAGGGGGAAGTTCAATAAAATAAAATTTAAAAAAAATGGGAAAAATAATTGGAATTGACTTAGGTACAACAAATTCATGTGTTTCAGTTATGGAAGGAAATGAGCCAGTAGTAATTGCTAACTCAGAGGGAAAAAGAACAACACCGTCTGTTGTAGGATTCGTTGAAGGAGGAGAACGAAAAGTAGGTGATCCAGCAAAACGACAAGCGATTACAAATCCAACGAAGACTATCTCTTCAATCAAACGATTCATGGGATCTAGCTTCGATGAGTGTAAAAAAGAAATTGCTCGCGTTCCTTACAAGGTTGTTAAAGGCGACAATAATACACCGCGTGTAGAAATAGACGATAGAAAGTATTCTCCTCAAGAAATATCTGCTATGATTCTTCAAAAAATGAAGAAAACAGCAGAAGATTATTTAGGACATGAAATAACTGAAGCCGTAGTTACTGTTCCTGCGTATTTTAATGACGCACAACGTCAAGCAACAAAAGAAGCAGGTGAAATTGCAGGATTAACGATAAAAAGAATAATCAATGAGCCAACAGCTGCGGCACTTGCTTATGGATTAGACAAGAAAGGAATTGATCAAAAAATTGTAGTATTCGACTTCGGAGGAGGAACACATGATGTTTCTATCTTGGAATTAGGTGATGGTGTATTTGAAGTATTAGCAACCGATGGTGATACTCACCTTGGCGGAGATGATGTGGATGAGGCAATCATTGTTTGGTTAGCAGAAGAGTTTAAAAATGAAGAAGGTTTAGACTTACGTCAAGATCCGATGGCATTACAACGCTTGAAAGAAGCAGCTGAAAAAGCAAAAATAGAACTCTCTTCAACGACATCTTCAGAAATAAACCTACCGTATATTATGCCTGTAAATGGCATGCCAAAGCATTTAGTACGAACATTAACAAGAGCGAAATTTGAACAATTAATTTCATCAATCGTTGAACGCACGATTGCACCTTGCAAGAAAGCCTTAAAAAATGCAGGTTTAACTCCGAAGGATATCAACGAGGTAATTTTAGTAGGTGGATCAACAAGAATCCCAATTATACAAGCTGCTGTTGAACGTTTCTTTGGCAAAGCCCCTTCAAAAGGTGTTAATCCAGATGAAGTAGTTGCTTTAGGCGCCGCTATTCAAGGAGGTGTGTTAACAGGAGAAGTGAAAGACGTATTGTTGTTAGATGTTATTCCGCTTTCATTAGGAATTGAAACAATGGGAGGTGTTTTTACCAAATTAATTGATGCCAACACAACAATTCCTACTAAAAAATCAGAAGTTTTTTCAACCGCTTCAGACAATCAACCTTCCGTAGATATTCATGTATTGCAAGGAGAACGATCCATGGCAAATGATAATAAAACCCTAGGTAGATTTCAATTAACAGACATTCCATCAGCACAAAGAGGCGTTCCACAAATTGAAGTAACATTCGATATCGACGCAAACGGAATAATGAATATTTCTGCGAAAGACAAAGGAACAGGGAAGCAACAATCCATAAAAATTGAATCTGCTTCAGGATTATCAGATGAAGAAATTCAACGCATGAAAGCTGAAGCTGAAGCAAATGCTGAATCAGACAAGAAACTAAGAGAAGAAGTAGAAATTGTTAATAAAGCAGATTCTACAATTTTTCAAACGGAACGTCAATTAAAAGAATACGGTGATAAAATTCCTGCGGATAAAAAGCAGCCTATTGAAGATGCTTTAGCCGAACTTAAAAAAGAATTTGATGCTAAAAACGTTGAGAACTTAGAGCCAGCTATGGAAAAACTAAACACTGTTTTTCAAGCAGCTTCTCAGGAAATGTATAATGCAGCGAATGCTGGAGGAGGGGAAGGAAACGAAGGCCAAAGTTCAACAGCAACTGAAGAATCAAATCCACAAGATGAAGTAACCGATGTTGATTTTGAAGAAGTGGAAGACAAAAAATAAGAGGTAAACAAATCTTACAAGTAAAGGACACGAAATTCGTGTCCTTTTTTTTTCTTAACATTGCACATGCTTTATTTTAAAAAAATACTTAATACAACTAGCACAGAATGGTGTGTCTTCATACACGGTGCTGGCGGAAGCTCTGCTATTTGGCACAAACAAGTAAAAGCATATGCCGAAAACTTCAATGTATTATTAATTGATTTAAGAGGTCACGGTAAATCAAAAGAAATAAAACCGACAAAAAACTATAGTTTTCAAATGATTGCGGAAGACGTAATTGAAGTTGTAGAGTATAATAAAATTGCAAAGGCTCATTTTATTGGTGTTTCCTTAGGGTCAATTATCATTTATCAAATCTTTGACCTCAAACCCACGCTCGTAAAATCGATGATATTTTCGGGTGCCATAACGCGCTTAAATATAAAATCACGTCTGCTTTTAAGAATTGGACGAATTTTAAACCCATTTCTTCCTTACATGACGCTGTATACTTTATTAGCAAGGATTATAATGCCTAAAAAAAATCATAAAAAATCTCGTTTAATTTTTATTAACGAAGCTAAAAAAGTGATGACGCATGAATTTAATCGGTGGTTTAAATTAACGGCAAGATTAACCGCCTATTTAAATAGAGTAGAACACCAGAACAATAATAAACCAACTATGTATATTATGGGTAGCGAAGACCATATGTTCTTAGAACCTGTTAAGAAAATTGTAATCTCAAACCCAAAAATGTCCTTGAGTATTGTTCCCAACTGTGGGCACGTTGTAAACATTGAAAAAGCCGATATTTTCAATGAAATATCAATAAATTTTATTCACAAATTAGCCTAACAAATCAATAAAATGAGCAAAATTGCATTCTCTTGGGATTTATTAGAGAAAAGCTTAATTATTGATGTCAGAAGCGAAATTGAATTTGAAAAAGGTCATATTCCAGGTGCAGTAAACATCCCAATTTTAAACACAGAAGAACGTAAAATAGTAGGTACAAGCTTTAAGCAAAATGGCCAAAAATATGCGATTCTTAAAGGACTAGAATTAAGTGGACCCCATCTCAGTAAGCGACTTAAATTAGCGGTAAAATTAGCCGAAAACAGTGAAAATATTGTCGTTCACTGCTGGCGAGGAGGTATGCGAAGTGCTTTTTTCACTTACCTAATGGAGTTTTTTGGACTCAAGATTTCGGTTCTAATTGGCGGCTACAAATCTTACCGAAAACATGTACAAGAAACCTTTGATAGCCCATATAAAATTGCCATTCTTGGAGGTAAGACAGGGAGTGGAAAAACGCATATTCTTGACGAACTAGAAAAAACAACAGCTTTTTGTATTGATTTAGAAAAATTAGCCCACCACAGAGGTTCTACTTTTGGTGCATTGGGAATGGAAGCACAACCTAGCCAAGAACAATTTGAAAACAACCTAGCAAAACAGCTTATCAAAACTGGAAACAATACTATTTGGTTAGAAGATGAAAGCAGAACAATTGGCGCAAAAATTATTCCCGAAGGAATATGGAATCAAATGAGAGAAGCGCCCCATTATTTTTTAGACAGTTCCTTTGAGGAACGACTCGATCAAATCATGGCAGATTACGGCGATTTTTCGATTGATGAACTAAAAATTTGCACCCTTCGAATAGCCAAACGGCTGGGACCGCAACATGCCAAGAAAGCAATAGAATTTCTTGACAACAATGAAGTTAGAAATGCATTTTCCATTGCACTAAGCTATTACGACAAAGCCTACTCCTACCATAAAGAAATTAATCCCTTAGGTGAAAAAATAACAATTGAGTGCCCTTCAAAAAACTACACAGAAATCGCCAATTTCTTGGTCAATATTAAAAATGGAAAATAAGGAAATAAAATTAACGGAATTCACTAAAGGAGGAGGCTGTGGATGCAAGATTCCACCAGGTGAATTAAAAGAACTACTTCAAGGAGTAATTGCTATCAATTCTGAAAATCTACTGGTTGGGAATTCAAGTGCCGACGATGCAGCTGTATACGCGCTTAATGATTCTCTTTGCTTGATTAGCACCTGCGATTTTTTTACACCAATTGTAGATGACCCATACGATTTTGGTCGTATTGCTGCAGCTAATGCTATCAGCGATGTATACGCTATGGGTGGGAAACCTATCCTTGCGCTAAGTATTCTTGCATGGCCAACCTCGGTATTACCAATACATATTGCTTCTGAAGTTTTAAAAGGAGCAACTGAAACATGTAATTTAGCAGGAATTACCCTAGCAGGCGGACATTCCATCGAAAATAAAGAACCCATTTTTGGCCTTGCAGTAAATGGAATTGTTGACAAAAAAAATATTAAAAAAAATAATACAGCACAAGAAAACGATCTTATATTTTTAACAAAGCCTATAGGAACTGGCATTGCAGCAACAGCCATAAAACGCGGCATGGAAAATCCGCAACTAATGAACGATTTTATACAAAATTGCTGTCAGCTGAATAAAATAGGTGAAAAATTAGGGCTTTTAAACTTTGTTTCAGCCATGACCGATGTAACTGGTTTTGGCTTATTGGGTCATTTACTTGAAATGACCGATAACGGTCGACTAAGTGCAAACCTGTATAGAGAAAAAGTTCCCTTGCTTGAAGGAGTAAAAGAATTAGCAGATGCGTGGATCTATCCAGACAACACGATGCGAAATTGGAAAATGTATGGAGATAAGGTGGTTGGCGTGGAAGATTCATCATTATTAACCCTAAGTGATCCGCAAACAAATGGAGGCTTATTATTTTCCATTACTCCAAACGAAAAAGACAAACTAATTCAGCTATTCCAAGGTGAAAATTTACCCTTGTATGAAATCGGTTATTTCACTGAGAAAGCACCCTTTTCAATAAATGTTAAGTAAGATGGAGCGCACGCATTCGTTTCCCAGCTACAGAAAACTTTCGAATGGCAAATCCCTTTACAAAATACTATCCGAAATCGAATTTATTGAAATTCAATTCATTCAAAACAAAGGATTTATATTCCATATTCACGCGCAGACATACTTTGAAAAGACCAGAATAAAGGAAATGCTTCATGCGGAATTACCATTTGAAATACTCAATGAGTCTATATTCCAAGCAGAAAAGAATAAAATAGACCTTAAAGAGTGAATGGCTTTTTGTAAATTTGCTCGTTTAGCATTATTTTGCCAATGATATGAAACAAGAAAGTCCTTATCAACCCATTCATAAAATCCGAATTGTAACGGCTGCCTCGCTTTTTGACGGCCACGATGCTGCCATCAATATCATGCGGCGAATAATTCAAGCAACAGGATGCGAAGTAATTCACCTCGGCCACGATCGATCTGTTGAAGAAGTAGTTGATTGTGCCATTCAAGAAGACGCGCATGCCATTGCAATGACATCCTACCAAGGTGGGCATATCGAGTATTTCAAGTTTATGTCAGATTTACTGAAAGAAAAAGGAGCACCTCACATCAAAATTTTTGGCGGTGGAGGCGGTACCATTTTACCAGCTGAAATTAAAGAATTAATGGATTATGGTATAACAAAAATTTACCACCCCGATGATGGAAGAAAGCTCGGCCTGCAAGGAATGATAAACGACCTCATCAAACAATGTGATTTTGCACTTGGTGATAAATTGACAAATGAATTTTCGGAAGTTAAAAACCAAGTGATCCCGGCAATAGCAAGAGTTATTTCTGCTGCCGAAAATTTTCCAGCATTGTACCTCAATGAAATAAATGAAATTAAAAATATCGCCAAGGACTCAGAAATTCCTGTCTTAGGAATTACAGGAACTGGTGGTGCAGGGAAATCATCATTAGTAGATGAGCTCGTTAGGCGTTTTCTTCACGACTTTTTGGATAAAAAAATTGCAGTTGTCTCAGTAGATCCATCGAAAAGAAAAACAGGAGGTGCCCTTCTCGGCGACCGAATTCGAATGAATTCAATCAATAGCAACCGCGTTTACATGCGATCGCTAGCCACAAGGCAATCTAATTTAGCCCTATCAAAACACGTAGCAGATGCCATTAGTATTTTAAAAGTGGCAAAATACGACCTCATTATAATTGAAACCTCAGGGATTGGTCAATCTGACACAGAAATATTAGACCACTCCGATGTTTCACTATATGTTATGACTCCAGAATATGGTGCGGCAACTCAGCTAGAGAAAATTGACATGCTGGATTTCGCAAACGTCATTGCCTTAAATAAGTTTGATAAACGAGGTGGTCTAGACGCCCTGAGAGACGTTAGAAAACAATACCAGCGAAATCACAACTTGTGGGAGGAAAGTGTCGATAGCATGCCTGTATATGGAACAATTGCTTCGCAATTCAATGATCCAGGAATGAATTCGCTCTACAAAGTAATCATGGATAAAATTGTCTCCATGACAAATGCCCCCCTTGTCTCCTCGCTTGTTATTACGTCAGAAATGTCGGAAAAAATCTATGTTATTCCACCAGAACGAACCCGCTATTTATCAGAAATTTCAGAAAATAATAGAGCTTATGATAATTGGGTAAATAAGCAAGTTGAAGTCGCGGAAAATTTATACGGATTGCACCTTTCAATTCAGTCCATTAAAAAATCCTTAATGGAGGATAAAGATCGACTGATAAAGCAGTTACAAGAAGTATTTGAGAAAGAAAAACTGAATTTTGATCCTAAAAATTGGGCGTTTTTACAAGAGTGGGAAGCAAAGAAGCAAACGTTTAAAGATCCAATTTTTAAATTTAATGTAAGGGATAAAGTGTTAAGCATTCAGACGCACACCACATCCTTATCTCAAACGCAACTGCCAAAAGTAGCTAGTCCAAAATACAGAAGTTGGGGCGATATATTGCGATGGGGATTACAAGAAAATTTTCCAGGTGAATTTCCCTATACTGCAGGATTGTTCCCTTTCAAACGAGAAGGTGAAGATCCAACCAGAATGTTTGCAGGAGAAGGTGGACCTGAGCGCACTAACAAACGTTTTCATTACGTAAGTCTAGGACTTCCAGCCAAGCGCCTATCTACCGCATTTGATTCAGTTACCTTATACGGAAATGATCCAGCTATTCGTCCCGATATATATGGAAAAATAGGTAATTCAGGCGTTTCGATTTGTTGTCTAGATGATGCAAAGAAACTCTATTCCGGTTTTGACTTATCGCATCCAGCAACTTCGGTTTCCATGACTATAAATGGCCCCGCTCCTATGCTGCTTGCTTTTTTCATGAATGCTGCCATCGATCAGAATTGTGAAAAATACATCATGGCAAATGGCCTAGAAAAAGAAATTTCAACTAAAATTGATGCTGTATACAAGCAAAAAGGAATTGAGCGACCAAAATACAATGGTGATTTACCCGAAGGGAATAATGGTCTTGGCCTTTTTCTTCTTGGCACTACAGGAGATCAAGTACTTCCATTAGAAATATATCATCAAATAAAAAAAGAGACACTTGCTCAAGTAAGAGGAACAGTTCAAGCCGATATTCTTAAAGAAGACCAAGCGCAAAATACCTGTATCTTTTCTACAGAATTTGCACTCCGTTTAATGGGAGATGTTCAACAATATTTTATTAATAATCAAATTCGTAATTTCTATTCCGTTTCAATTTCTGGCTACCATATTGCGGAAGCAGGGGCGAATCCTATCACGCAATTAGCCTTTACCTTAGCGAACGGATTCACCTACGTCGAATATTATTTGAGCAGGGGAATGGACATCAATGATTTTGGTCCAAATCTATCTTTCTTTTTCTCGAATGGAATCGACCCTGAATATGCTGTGATTGGACGAGTAGCTAGAAGGATCTGGTCGAAAGCGCTAGCTAAAAAATACCATGCGAATCCTCGGGCTCAAATGTTGAAATATCATATTCAAACATCGGGTAGATCCTTGCATGCGCAAGAAATTGATTTCAATGATATACGTACCACGTTACAAGCACTGTATGCCATTTACGACAATTGTAATTCCTTGCATACCAACGCATACGATGAAGCAATTACGACCCCAACAGAAGAATCCGTTAGAAGGGCAATGGCGATTCAGTTGATTATCAACAAAGAGTTGGGCCTAGCAAATAATGAAAATCCATTGCAAGGTTCATTCATCATTGAAGAATTAACGGAACTGGTTGAAACGGCTGTTTTAATGGAATTTGACCGAATTACCGAACGTGGCGGAGTATTAGGTGCCATGGAAACGATGTACCAACGTTCGAAGATACAAGAAGAATCCTTGTATTACGAAACCTTAAAACACACGGGAGAATTTCCAATTATAGGTGTAAATACCTTTTTAAGTTCAAAAGGCTCGCCAACTATTCTTCCAAAAGAAGTGATCAGGGCAACAGAAGAAGAAAAAGCATATCAAATAAGCATGCTCCAAAATTTGCATGTCATGAATAATGACGAATTTGATAAAAAGATAAGCCAAATTCAAGATGCCGCTATCAATAACACCAATATTTTTGATGAATTGATGGAAGTAGCGAAATATGCATCACTTGGTCAAATTACTTCTTCTTTATTTGCAGTTGGTGGACAATACCGACGCAATATGTAGTACGAAGCAAGCAGTATATTTACCTATGTTATTCGAAATTGGCGAAAAAGTATCATTATTAAAAGAAACAGGGCTATACATAGTTATTGAAATACATACCAATTTCGCCATCGTTAAGGATGAATTCTCATTTGAACATCGGGTACAAAGAGCAGAATTAGTAAAAAGAACTGAAGTTCCAATACAAGGAAATTTTCCAAATAAAGAAACCAGACAGCCAACAAAAATACAGAAGGGAGCACCTCAGGCAATTCCTGAGATTGACTTGCATATAGAACAACTCGTCGCGAGTGATTCATCTCTCAGTTCGCACGATAAATTTCTATTGCAAATCGATGCCTTCAAGCGCTTTACCAATCAAATGATTCAGAAAAAAATAAGCAAATTCATCGTTATTCATGGAATTGGGGAAGGGAAATTAATTCAGGAAATTCGCGATATTATCAGGAATAGAGATGGTTTTAGTATCCATGATGCCAACTATTCATCACGAGGCGTTGGAGCCTCCTACATAGAGCTTAAATTATCCTTGGTAAAACTATTTTAAAAGTATAAAACCTTACAAATATTAAAGACTGAACCATTAAAGGTGCATGAAATTCTTTTTGGCCAACAATTCATCCTCTGATTCACGATAATCAGGGTCGTCCACACAACAATCAACAGGACAAACAGCAGCGCACTGAGGTTCGTCATGAAATCCAACACATTCGGTACATTTATCATGAGTGATGTAATATACATCCATATTTACTGGCGCAAATGCATGATCAGCATCTACAGAATTTCCATCTAAGGTAGTAAGTATTCCTTTAAGAGAAGTGCCATCAGCATATTTCCATTCGGCTCCTCCTTCATAAATTGCATTATTTGGGCATTCTGGTTCGCAAGCCCCACAATTTATACACTCATCAGTAATTGTAATTGCCATTTTTGACTTTTTTTTACAAATATAAGGAGCTTAAACGAAACTGCCGTTTTATGTTCATGGAAAAAAGAGATTAACTTTACCAAATGAATAAACATGAATTGATTAACAGTTTTAGCCGACTAGGTGAATTAATGAACTCGCTTGGCGAAAACAAGCCACATTCGCTTGGTCTTCCCTGCGATCATTCAAGTTATGAGCAGTTTAATTTAGCCATTGAAAGAGAAATTTTTCATAATGGTTGGTTTACTGAAGAATTAGTACGCCTTTCTCTTCTCAACCTGGCGAATTGGCTCAACGAAAAAACACTTGAAGACTGGTTAAGCAACTACCCTACTGCTGAAAAGAATAAAACTATCGCTGTAATAATGGCCGGAAATATACCATTGGTTGGATTTCATGATTTTATCTGTGTACTCTTTTCCGGCTATACTATCCAAATAAAATTAAGCTCTGAAGACAATAGACTTTTCCGTTTTATCTACCAAGCATTGCTTGATATTGATCCCCGATTTGAACATAAAATCCAACTAGCCGATGGTAAATTAAGCTCCTTTGACGCCGTGATTGCTACCGGAGGAAGTGCATCTATCGTTCATTTCAAATCATTTTTTTCCAAGGTTCCTCACCTATTCAGAGGCAATAGAAGCTCGGTGGCAATACTTTCTGGAAAAGAAACGAATGAGGAGCTATGCTCACTCGGTGAAGATCTATTTTTATATTTTGGACGAGGTTGTAGAAATGTAAGTCATTTACTACTCCCAAAAGGCTATTCCCTTAACACTATTTTTGAACAAATCATTTCCTATTCTGCTGTCATTAACAACAAAAAATACGGGAACAATTACGACTATCACAAAACGATTCACTTAATGAATTTAGAGAACTTCCTTGATAACAACTTTGTACTCTTAAAAGAAAGTCAAGCGCTGCACGCACCTATCGGGATGATCTATTATCACTATTACGAAGATCTAGCCGAAATAACAAGCTACCTAGAAATTCATAAGGAAGAAATCCAATGCATCATAGGAAATGATTATCAAGCTTTCGGGAGTTCCCAACAACCTCAAATCGATGATTATGCAGACAACTTGAATACCATGGATTGGCTACATAATCTAGGATACGATTAGTTTCATTACCTTTGCAACTATGTCATTTTTAGCCAATAATACAATCAAATACAAAACCGCTGATGAGATAAGCATCATGCGTGAAGCAGCACAAATTGTAAGCAGAACTTTAGGGCTCATTACAAAACACATGCATCCGGGAACCACTCCATTAAGTTTAGACAAAATGGCAGAGGCCTACATACGTTCCCAAAATGCCCTTCCAGGTTTTTTAGGACTGTATGGTTGTCCAAGTACTTTACTAATTTCAGTAAATGAACAAGTAGTGCATGGCTTACCAACTGACCGACCCTTTCAAGACGGCGACATTGTATCCGTAGATTGTGGTTCTCTTTACAAAGGATATTATGGAGATCACGCTTTTACCTTTGAAATAGGAGAGGTAGCACCAGAAACAAAAAAACTACTAGAAGTAACCAAAGAATGCTTGTATTTAGGAATTGAGCAATGTACAACAGCAAATAGACTGGAAGATATTGGTTGGGCTATACAACAACATGCGGAAGCAAATGGATACGGAGTAGTTCGCGATTTAGTTGGACACGGGCTAGGAAAAGCACTACATGAAGAGCCACAAGTTCCTAATTATGGAAGACGAGGCAGAGGAAAACGTATTCAAAATGGATTAACCATTGCCATAGAGCCAATGATTAATATGGGCACAGAAAAAGTAATCACATTAGAGGATGAATGGACCATCGTTACAGCAGATGGGAAGCCAAGTGCACATTTTGAACATAATATTGCTGTGGTAGATGGGCAACCTGTAATACTTTCCACCTTTGATTTTATCTACGAACAATTAGGTAAATAAATGGGACGTGAAGCTAGAATTGTATTTCTAAGTTTACTTACGATACTTTTGTATGGCTTTATCATCCTCCTAGAAAAGGGATTCCTAGTTCTCCCATTTCCCTTATTTGATTCAATTGTTTTCATCGTAGGTATTCGCTTTCTTTTCTGGGCAGACAATCGAAAAACACGCCTTGTTTTAGGGCTTTTTCTTAGCGCCCTACTCTTTCTTATTGCCTCAAAGCCATTCGTGCTGGAAATTTTTATTAATGGACAAGACTTAGAAATTTTTAATGCTTCCATTTGGCCAGATGTATTTAAGTTGGTGCATCTTCTCCTATTAATCGTGTTTTTTGGTGCACTGATTCATCCGAAAAAAATGATGGAATGGTTAAGCTTTTGTTTGATCTTAGCCCTACTGATTGCTAGTCAAATTCCTATTGTTGCTTTTCTAGAATTCGTACCATTCAGCGTTTTGGTGCTCTATCTCTACCGAAGTAAAGCAATGCTTCCGATTTATTACCTATTCATCTTAAAAGCCTCACTTGATCTTTTAGAAGGAGTAATGATGCTTTTCAGTACGTAATAAAAGTAATTTTATTCATGTTCCGAAGCAGAACCAATAAAGTCAAGCCTTTACTCGTAAACACACACAAAATTATTTTTGAATAATTAACTTTTGAAAGGGTGATTTACTTTCTCCTCTCAATTGAACATAATAAACACCTGAGGGCAATAGATTTGTTTCAAATGAATTATTCTTTAGTACGCCGGTCAAAAT
>ENA-UOYL01000356-UOYL01000356.1-marine-metagenome-genome-assembly--contig:-NODE-356-length-16714-cov-3.261586_pt1 | contig 16714 bp, 11 predicted proteins | sample MGYA00238173_ERZ767189 | MGnify/ENA primary metagenome ERZ767189 (study PRJEB28943, sample SAMN06267163) | marine metagenome | isolation source: Columbia River Estuary | place: USA:Columbia River Estuary... | reverse complement strand
CTCCGTGGGCATTTGTGTGGTGTTCCAGGATACTAAATCTTTGTTTATATACGTGTGGAAAAAAAAGCCAGTTTTATCTGCTGTAGGTTTTTTTGTATTCGCTATTGCATTATCTAGCTGTTTTTCTAATTCTGCTACTTGATGTGAAAATTCATCTTGAATTTTTTGATGAATCGTTTGATTTATTTTTGTCGTATTATCGCGAATATCAAAAAGGAGTGCTGCTGCAAAAAACAGAGCAGAAAATAAAAACCAACTGGTCTTTTTAAGATACTTTAGTACCGTTATTTTTGTCAATTTTACTTTGAATTTAACACTTTCAATTCCATTGAACTTATTAATTGATTAAAATCTTCGTCAGCATGGTGATCGTTGCGATAAATGAAATCTGCACTATTCTTATAAGGTAGAATATAGTTGTTGTAACAAGGTAAAGCGTGGTTTTCCCATTGATAAATAATATCTGCTCTGCTATACCCTCTTGTTTCTTGATCACGGTATATTCGCCTATCCAACTGTATTTCATGCTCTACATCTACAAATATGGTATAATCAAGTAGTTTTTTAACACCCAAATAATGAAAAAGGAAAAGCCCTTCGACAATAATTAATCGACTCGGTTGTATCGTTAATAATACATTTTTACTAGGTGTTGAATTAAAAAAATATTCTTTCACTTCGATGGGCTCACCTTGAGATAAGGTGGTAATATCCTTGGTGAGTTGGACCTCGTTAAGTGCTGTAGGTAAATCAAAATTAACTATGTTTTTACTGTCTTTTTGCTGCTGCTCTATTGGATTGTAATAGTTGTCCATGCTGAATATCGCTGGGCTCTCTTTGTTAAAAAATTCCGCAAGACGACGTAACAAAGTTGTTTTTCCTGATCCGCTTCCGCCACCTATTCCAATAATAATCGTTTTACCGTGAAACTCATTGTTCATAATCTTACAAAAATAATGATTTACAAAGACTTTCGATTGGTCTCTAAAGTTGTTTTTTTTATTTTAATGTGTAGTTTTGGCTTATTATTATTTTTCTAAATTTCATGTTATGACTCGTTTGTTTTTTTCCTTCTGTTTTTTATTGCTTGGTTCGGCGCTTTTTGGACAATTAAACCTTAAAGATAATGCGCCCCTTGCAAACGAGGTTTTGCCTTCTGCTAATTCAGAAGGGCTTTCCTTAACCCTTGCCACTAAAAAAAATGGTTTAGTGGTTGTTTTTAGCTGTAACACCTGCCCCTTTGTGGTTGGTAGCGAAAGTTTTCCTGGGTGGGAAAATCAATACAACACCTTGTTTGAGCAAGCTGTTCAACAGGAAATAGGATTTATTCTTGTTAATTCCAATGAAGGTAAACGAGACGGAGCAGATTCATTCTCAGAAATGCAAAAGCATGCGTTGGATAATGGCTATAAAATGCCTTATTTATTAGACAGTAACTCATTATTAGCAAATGCTTTTGGTGCTAAAACCACTCCTCATGTTTATTTTTTTGACGAAAATCTTAGCTTGATTTATCATGGTTCAATTGATAATATCTGGGACAAAGAACGCAAAGAAACAATTCCTTATTTAAGCAACGCAATGCTAGCAAAGAATGAAGGAAATAAAATTAAAATTAAACAAAGCGCCCCTAAAGGTTGTAGTATAAAAAGAAAACCATAAACCCTTAAAAATGAGTGTTAAACTGTTTTTTATCCTTTTTCTAATCGCGTTCTCGTCAGCAGCTCAACAAGGAGATGGAGGTATGCCTAAAAGTTATAAGCTAATCGGGGACAGTAAGTCCTTGGATAAAATTTCTTTTGAGCAACCTGATATAACCTTATTAAAGGCTGAAGATTTACTAACTGAAGAAGCTGGATCGGCTCCTTGGCGTTTTGGGTTCAATAATTATTGTGCTGTTTCTTTGTCAAATAGTGGGACATGGACTGTTTTGCCTAACGGTAATAAAATATGGCGTTTACTGGTTCATTGTGAAAAAGCATTGACGGTTAACCTAACTTTTAAAAATGTAAGTATTCCAGAAGGAAATGAACTTTTTGTGTATAATCCTGATAAATCCTTTGTCTTGGGTAAATTTACCGCTTACCATACGTATGATGGTCAATTAGGAACAGAACTTGTTCCGGGTGAAGATGCCATTATAGAATATTTTATTCCTTTTAATAATCCTGTTGGAAACATAGAATTAGGGATAGTAACTCATGGATACAGGCAATCAGCTGAATTTCAAGAGAAAGCATTTGGTAGCTCCGGTAGTTGTAATATCAATGCAAATTGCCCTCAAGGCAACCCGTGGAATCTTGAAAAGAAAGGGGCAATGATGCTTGTTTCTGGTAGCAATGGGTTCTGCTCTGGCGCTTTGGTTAACAATGTTTTAAACGATGGAAAGCCATACGTCCTTACCGCCAACCATTGCTACAGCAATCCTGCCTCTTGGATTTTTCGTTTTCAATGGGAGTCCGCTGGATGCACCAATCCGGCAAATTCACCAAGTTTCCAATCTCTAAGCGGAGCTGTCTTAAGGGCTAGAGCCAGCGAATCTGATTTTTGCTTGGTTGAAATTACCGGTGGACTTCAAGGTGGTACCGTTCCCTCTGTTTTAACTCCCTATTTCTGTGGATGGGATAGGTCTGGCGCCATACCAAGTTCTTGTGTTGGTATTCACCACCCATCGGGAGACATTAAAAAAATATCATTTGAAAACGATCCATTAATCTCAACCACTTTTGGAGGTGCGCCTGCTAATAGTCATTGGGGTATCACTTCATGGGATGAGGGTGTTACAGAGCCCGGGTCATCAGGATCGCCTATTTTTGATCAAAACCATAGAATTGTTGGTCAACTCCACGGTGGCGCTTCTGCCTGCGGGGCTTCTGCCTTGTCGGATGAATACGGAAAATTTAGCTACTCATGGAATCCTGTAAGTAGTGATAGCTCGACGCAACTCAAATACTGGCTCGATCCAAGTAATTCAGGAGCGCAATTTATCAATGGGTATGACCCTTCTGGCGGCGTAGCGGTTCAGGTAGATCCCTCTATAGGAGACTTGAGTGGGGCTTCTGGTGTATTTTGTGGAGCTGAAGTTACCCCTACATTTACACTTTCCAACAGCGGAGTAGTGCCCTTAAACTCAGCAACCATAAATTATGGTTTTGACGGAAACAATAATTTATCATACAATTGGAATGGAACCCTAGCACAGTGGCAATCTACCACCATAACACTTCCAACTGCGAGCTTAAGCAACGGTAATCACACCTTCAGTGCCTCTGTGTCTAACCCAAATACAGGAGTGGATGAAAACCTATTAAACAACGCGGTAACTAGTTCATTCGTGGTGGTAATCGACGGACAATCCGTAGTCATGGACCTCACCTTAGATTGTTATGGGTCTGAGACCTCTTGGGAATTACTTAATGCTTCGGGTACTGTTTTGTTCTCCGGTAATGGCTACCAAGACAATGCCGCAGGCTTAGTCAGTGAAAGTTGGTGTCTTGGTTATGGTTGCTACACCTATGAAATTAACGATTCGTATGGAGATGGAATTGTTGGCATTCCTTGGTGCCAGGCTAGTGGCCAATTGGAAATATCATACCTTGGAGATTCTTTAACAGGCATCTCGACAGACTCTTCTGATTTCGGCGACCAAGCCATCCTAAGCTTCTGCATCAGCGAAAACGGACTAGATATCAACAGCCACGATAAAATACAACTTTATCCGAACCCAAGCTCAGATATATTATTCATAAATAGTGCGCAACCACTGCAAGAGTTAAAAGTATATGATGTCTCTGGAAAAATTTGGATGACATTTAAGCAAACTAACTCAACGCAGGCACTAAATGTAGGAGCACTATCAGCCGGATATTATTGGCTTGTTGCTACTGCTCAAAATGGCCAACTGTATAGAAAAGAGTTTATTAAACGGTAATTCATTTTGGCTGGGATTTATCTTCACATTCCATTTTGTAAGCAGCGCTGCTCGTATTGCGATTTTCATTTTTCTACTCAATACTCTACGTATAAACAAGCCTTGATTTTGGCCATGTGCAACGAAATTCAACTGAGAAAAACCGAGGTGATAGAGGGAATTGATACCATATATTTTGGGGGAGGAACGCCTAGTTTATTAAACAAAGAGGAATTAAGCTTACTCCTTAAATCAATTCATAAAATTGGAACCATTAACACACAGCCCGAAATAACACTCGAGGTTAACCCAGAAGATTGTACTAAGCAAAAATTAAATGACTGGTTAGAATTGGGTTTTAATAGACTAAGCATTGGTTTGCAATCGTTTATGGATGCTGATTTACAATGGATGAATCGTTCACATGACGCAAAACAAGCTATAAAAGCTGTTAAAGATGCTCGAAAAGCTGGATTTAAAACTATCTCGGTGGATTTAATCTATGGACTCCCGGGCTTGAAACAAAAAGATTGGTTAGACAACCTAACGAAGGCACTTGCATTAAGCCCCGACCATATCTCCGCTTACTGTCTTACTGTTGAAGCTAAAACATCCCTGTATAATTGGGTTAAAACAGGCCAAGTTATTCCTTTAGAAGATGAATTGCAAAACCAACAATTCAACGATATGGTTCTCTTTTTAGCAAAGAATGGTTTTGAGCAATATGAAATTTCAAACTTTGCTCAAAACGGTAACTATGCAAAACATAATACAGCATATTGGCAAGGAAAAAAATATCTGGGTGTTGGGCCATCGGCGCATTCATTTGACGGTGAAAAAAGGCGTTGGAATATTAGCAACAACATAGCATATTACAAAAACGTTGGCTCAAACGAAACGTGGTACAAAGAAGAAATTTTAAGTATTCAAGATCAATGGAATGAATTTGTTCTTACCAACCTAAGAACTAAATGGGGTATTAATAAAGAGAAAGCCTTACTGTTTGGTGGAATAAATAAAAACGAACTTGTTTTTATAACAAAACACCTAAAAAATGATTTGCTGATAGAAACAGATGAAGCATTTATTCTCTCTACCAAAGGAAAACTATATGCCGACGGCATCGCTAGTGATCTTTTCCGAGTTAATCAACTCAACTAAACATTAATTTTATTAATCCTTAATTGATGCCTACCGCCTTCAAAGTCAGTTGTGAGGAATGCATCCACCATCTGTATTCCTTCTTCTATTGTTATGAATCTTGCCGGTAATGCAATGATGTTAGCGTTGTTGTGTTGCCTGGCTAAAACCGCAATTTCTTTCGTCCAACAAAGCGCACTCCGAACCCCTTGATGTTTATTTGCAGTCATATTTATCCCATTTCCGGATCCACAAATTAAGATGCCTAAAATGTTTTCGTCGGCACTTACAAATTCAGCAACCGGATGAGCATAATCAGGGTAATCGATACTATCCTCTGAAAAACAACCAAAGTCCTGCAACTTAAAACCCTTTGTGATTAGGTGTTTTGATATTGCTTCTTTTAGTGTGTGGCCGGCGTGATCGCAGCCAATTGGTATTATATATCCATTCATTTTTAAAATTTTGTTAAAGTTAATTTTAATTAACAATTCATGTCTTTTTTTAACTTTAAAGCTTTTGTAAAAAACATAAAACCTTGTTTATCAGTACATTATATATATAACTTATCAACTGTTTTTAATGGGATTTGTTAATAAGATTGTATAAGTAGTTAAATGTTTTTATAGGATATAAAATAAAAAATAATAAGCTATTTTCTTTTTTAAATAGCTCTTATAACTTAGCTTTTTTTATTCTTTATTTTGCAACAAGAAATGCACAAAATAGCTATTAACAATTGATTTTATTTTTCAACAATCAAAGTTGTTCAGAGCATGTTAGTTACTTTTAAAAGGCTATTAAAAATAAGAAATAACCACTTAATTAGTGTTTAAAAACTAAAGTCAAGTAATAATAATTAAAGAAAAAATAATTATCGTTTTTTTTTTTAACATACTAACAATACTAATAGTAATAATAAAGTCTTTTTAATCATTTTAAATAAATATATTATTCTTTATTACTTGAAGGGGGAGAATAGATATCTGTATCAGATCATATGCTTACTTTTACCTTATAAAATGAGCTGTTTAAGTAAAAATGTGTTAAATTAATCAAAACACTTTTCAAGTAGTGATAGATAGTATATTTTTGTAGGAGTAAGTAATATGGAAAACACCTTTGATCGATTAATTAATCAAATTGATGCCTTTATTCGTAAATATTATGCGAATGAAATTGTTAAAGGAACTTTACTTTCTATTGGGATATTACTTCTTTCTTATTTAACATTTTCTACACTAGAGTATTTAGGAAGGTTTAATAGTATCGTTCGCGCTTCTTTTCTTTTCACTTTCTTGTTATTGAATGGTTTCGTATTAACCAGGTATATATTTCTTCCTTTTGCTAAACTTTTTTCTTTTGGGAAAAAAATAAATCGTTATCAAGCAAGTGAAATAATAGGGCGTTTTTTTCCGCATATTTCTGATCGACTAAAAAACACCCTGCAATTAAATGATGAGTTAAAGGCGGGGAAAGGAAATATTGAATTATTATCTGCTTCTGTTAACCAAAGATCGATTTCGCTTAACACCTTACCTTTTGTTAATGCTATACAAATTAGAGATAATAGTAAGTATTTAAAATTTATCATCCCGATTCTTTTACTATTTGCATCGATAGCGGTATTTGTACCAGCAATATTAACTCAAGGCACAGAGCGTGTTATCAATTTTAATGAAGAATATATTGCTGCCCCTCCATTTACGTTTAATGTTGATTTAAAGGAAATGATTGTTGAAGAGGGAAATGATGTTAAGGTTAGTTTGTCTTTAAAAGGATCTTTTTTACCAGAAACAGTTTATATAGTAAGTGTAAACGGAAAATTTTTAATGCATAAAGAAACTAAAAATAAATTCACTGCGCTTATTAAAAAACCCAAACAATCAGGAAGTTTTTATTTTGTAACGAATGAATTAAATAGTCAGAAATTTAATTATAAACTTTTAGGAAAGTCTGTTATTAGTAAACTTGAAGCGAAATTGATTTTTCCTAAATATTTAGGTAAGACCAACATGTTAATTACAAATTCTGGTGACCTTACGGTTCCTGAAGGGACTCAAATTAACTGGGAAATTCTCGTTAAAAACTCGAAGAAAACAAGTTTATCTTTCAATAAAATAAATACCGATTTTTATACAAGTAATATTAATTTGCAAAAAGTGATTAGAGATGAATCAGTATTAAAATTAACACTTTATAATTCGTTCTTGCCTAAAATTGACACTTCTACTATAAAAATCCAAGTAATTAAAGACGCCTTTCCTAGCATTACTTTAAGTGAGCAGCAAGACTCAATTTCAGACGGAGTTCGTTATTTCCAAGGTGAAGTAGGGGATGATTATGGATTAAAATCTTTAAGTTTTATTTATACTTTAATCCGTGTTGATGGTACAAAGAAAACAAAATCAATAAACGTCAAAACTGTAAAAGGGACTCGTGAATCGTATGAATTATCAGTCGATTTCCGAAGAGAAAATGTAAAATTAGATGATAAAATAGAGTATTATTTTATTGTTTCAGATAACGATGGCGTAAACGGAAGTAAAAGCACTCGAAGCCAAATTAACACCTATAAATTGCCCAGTTTAGAAGAGTTAAATGAATTGCGGGATGAGGACCAACAAAAAAACAAAGAAGATTTATCCAAATTATTAAAAAAAACACAAGAGTTTAAAAAGAATGTTGAGAAATTGAGTAAGGAAATAATGAATTCAAAATCAAATGATTGGAATAAAATTAATAAAGCGGAACAATTAAAAGAAGAACAAAAAAGTTTAATTGAATCTCTTGAACGACTAAAAAATGAAATGAATCAAAGCATTAAAGAGAAAAGCCAACTTTCAGAAATAGATAAAGAAATAATGGAAAAGCAAGATTTAATTGAAAAGCTATTAGACGATTTAATGGACGACGAATTAAAGAAACTGTTAGATGATTTAGAAAAATTAATGAAAGAAAATAATAAAGAAGAAATCAAAGATAAAATGGATGAGATAACTCAGAGTGCTGAAGACATGAAGAAGCAGCTCGATAGAAGTTTGGAGATGTTAAAAAAAGCACAGTTAAACGAAAAAATAGATGGTGTAGAAAAAGAATTAAAAAAGTTGGCAGAAGAACAAGAAAATTTAAAGAAGGCGATTGACAACCAAAAGATAACAAAGGAAGCAGGCATCGAAAAACAAAAGGAATTAAATGAAAAATTTGATGAAATAAAAAAAGACATCCAAGAATTTAAAGAATTAAACAAAGAATTAGACCAACCAATACCTTTATTAAGTACAGAGCCTTTAGAGGAATCTATCACTAACGAAATGAAAGAGGCAAAAGAATCGTTGGATCAAGGAAAAGAAAAAAAGGCAAGTGGTCAGCAAAAATCTGCAGCTGATGACATGAACGAATTGGCAAAACAACTAAATGAAGATCAAGAGAAGGCTAATAAAAAAGAAAAAGAGGAAGACATCAATTCATTGCGAAACATATTAGAAAGTTTGATAAACCTAAGCTTCTCTCAGGAAGATTTAATTTCTAAATTTAAAAAAGTAGGTCCCTATTCACCGCTCTTTAAAAGTTATGGTCGCTTGCAAAGAAATATCGTATCGGACACTGAAATAGTGAAGGATAGCCTTTTGGCACTTGCAAAAAGACAACCTAAAATAGCCTCATTTATTGATAAAGAATTAAATCAACTGAAGGATAATCATGAACTTTCTATTAACTCGATAGACGAGCATAGGAATGTAGATATGGAGAAACACCAACAGCTTGCTATGACGTCATATAATAATTTAGCATTATTATTAAATGAAGCGCTACAACAAATGCAGTCAGAGATGCAGTCTCAACAAAACGGTACTGGAACATGCAGTAAGCCAGGCAAAGGTAAACCCAAACCAGGAGGACTTTCCTCAGGCGACATGAAAGAAATGCTTAAAAAACAATTAGAACAAATGAAAAAGGGCTCTTCCCCAGGAGAGGGAAAAGAAGGGGATAAACCGGGCAAAGGAATGTTGGGATTAGGCAATAAAGAGATTGCTAAAATGGCTGCCGAACAAACAGCTATTCGCCAAAAATTAGAGCAAATGCGTAAGGATCTTAATAAAGATGGCCAAGGCAATGGAAACAAACTTTCACCTCTTATTAAAGAATTAGAAAATCAAGAAAAAGCATTGATTAACAAGCAGCAAAGCGTCGATTTAATAAATAGGCAAAAAGAGATTTTAACGCGTCTATTAGAAAGTGAGAAATCAATCATGGAGCGAGGTTTTGAAGAAAAACGTGAATCAAAATCAGGAGAAAATCAAAATATAGGTAACCAAATACGATTTGATGAGTACAACAAAGGAAAATTAAAGCAAATTGATATGTTAAGATCTGTTGATCCATCTTTCAGCAAGTATTATAAAGATAAAGCAAATCAATATTTTAATTTGAGTGAATAATTTAGCAACTATCTATGAAAGAAGGCTTTACGATAATTAAATCATTAAAATTACCGTCTAATAATGATGCAATTGGGCTTGTTGAAAACCTAATTGATGAAATTTGTGCGGAATTAACCGTGAATGAAGATGCATATGGTAATGTTCTTATTGCTGTTACAGAGGGAATAAATAATGCGATCCAACACGGTAATAAATTCAGCAACGAACTTTTTATATCGCTCGCTGTCGGTAACAATTTAACTGAATTCTGTTTTTCTATCACAGATCAGGGTGATGGTTTCGATTTTGATGCTTTGCCAGATCCTACGGCTCCAGAAAATATTATGAAGGAAAACGGAAGGGGGGTTTATTTAATGAGGAACTTGGCTGATGAGGTCATTTACGAAGAACTCGGAAAAACTGTTTGTATATATTTCAAGAAATGATATCATATGACTTTTTGAATGAAGAAATTCCGGTATTCGATCCGGAATTTTTTGTTTTAGCCTTGCCCGAACTCATTTCAATGGAAGGGAAAGAGGTGGGTGATATCTCACTTATTTTTTGCAGCGATGAGCAGTTATTACTCATGAACAAAAAACACTTGGACCACGATTATTATACTGATGTTATTACGTTTGATTATACTTTACACAATTTTATCAGTGGGGATGTTTTTGTCTCAGTAGATCGGGTTAAAGAAAATGCAATGGATTATAAAACCACTTTTCACATTGAAATGTGCCGTGTTGTCTTTCATGGAACACTACATTTGTGCGGCTATAATGATAAAACAGAACAAGAAATTTTAGAGATGCGCGCTAAAGAAGAGTTGTATATTAATCATTTTGTTTCACGTGAAACAAAATAAAGTCAATTGAAAAAAGAGGATGTTAAAACAATACGATGTAATTGTTGTTGGTGCTGGTCACGCAGGGTGTGAAGCAGCAAATGCCGCTGCGCTAATGGGTAGCAGCGTTCTATTGATTACCATGAACATGAATACAATTGCTCAAATGAGTTGTAATCCAGCTATGGGAGGTGTTGCAAAAGGACAAATTGTTAGGGAAATTGATGCTTTAGGGGGTGGATCGGGAATAGTAAGCGATAAAAGCGCTATTCAATTTAGAATGTTAAATTTATCTAAAGGTCCTGCAATGTGGTCGCCTAGAACGCAGAATGACCGCATGTTATTTGCCTCTGAGTGGCGTCTATTGTTAGAACGAAATAAAAACGTAGATTTCTGGCAGGACACGTGTTCAGGTTTAATCATAGAGGATAATACAATTATTGGTGTTCACACAGCTCTAGGAATGCCTGTTTATGCAAAGTCTGTGGTTTTAACCAATGGTACTTTTTTAAATGGATTAATTCATTTGGGAGAAAAGCAATTTGGAGGAGGTAGGGCTGCTGAGCGCTCTTCAACGGGTATCACGGAGGAACTTATAAAACTAGGGTTTGAATCTGGTCGAATGAAGACAGGAACTCCACCGCGTGTTGATGGAAGATCCCTAGATTATTCTCAAATGGAGATGCAGGAAGGTGATATAAATCCACCTAAATTCAGTTATTCAGACACTGAAAGTTTAGTTAAGCAACGACCATGTTATATTACCTACACGAATACGGAAACTCACGATGTTTTACGAACAGGATTTGATAGGTCGCCAATGTTTAATGGCGCTATCAAGAGTAAAGGCCCAAGGTATTGTCCAAGCATAGAGGATAAGATAAGTAGATTTGCCGATCGCGACCGGCATCAAATATTCGTTGAGCCTGAAGGATGGGACACGATAGAAATTTATGTAAATGGGTTCAGCACCTCTTTGCCTGAAGACGTTCAACTCTTAGCCTTAAAAACAATTAAAGGTTTTGAACAGGTAAAAATGTTCCGACCTGGATATGCCATAGAATACGATTACTTTCCACCCACTCAATTGAAGCACACGCTAGAAACAAAACGCATACAAAATCTTTATTTTGCTGGCCAAATAAATGGGACAACCGGGTACGAAGAGGCAGCGTGTCAAGGATTGATGGCAGGAATTAATGCACACTTAAAAAACACCTTACAGGAACCATTTATATTATCTCGAAGTGAGGCTTATATCGGTGTTTTAATTGATGATCTTATCACGAAAGGGACGAAAGAACCTTATCGAATGTTTACAAGTAGAGCCGAATACCGTATTCTCCTTCGCCAGGATAATGCTGATGTACGTCTCACTCCTTTGGGATACAAAATTGGACTTGCTAATAAAACAGCCTACGATAAGGTTTTGTTAAAAATCAACGGAACAAAACAACTAAAGAGAGCGCTGCGATCTATCGGTATTAGTCCTGCTAACGCTAATGCAATGTTGGCAAAGAAAGACTCCGCCCCGATAACTCAACAAGTGAAGCTAACAAGTTTAATTCTACGACCCCACATTCAGTTAGAAGATCTTTTGTCGGTATCTCCGGAGGCAAAAACCATAGCCGATGAGCTTGGATTGCTACATCCAGATATTTTATCACAAACAGAAATTCTTTTAAAGTATGAAGGTTACATTGAACGCGAAGAAGAACTTGTTAATAAAATGATAAAATTAGATGATGTGAAAATTCCAAATGATGTGATATTTGAACAGCTGAAAAACTTGAGCTCCGAAGCAATTGAAAAACTGTCTCATGTTCGGCCGGTAACTATCGGACAAGCATCTCGTATTTCAGGGGTTTCACCCAGCGACATTTCAGCACTTTTGATTTATCTTAGCCGCTGAATTAGCTTTTTAGTCGTTTTAAGACCACTTTAAAGGGTTTAATGTTAAAATATAAGGCTTTAAAGCCATTAGTGCATTAAAACGAACGTTTTTTTATGTTTTTTACACCAAGAGTTATCAAAAATGAAAAATAAGGTATTGTTTTTAGATAGTGTTCATCCCATTCTCTCTCAGCGCTTGTCCGAAGAAAATTATCACTGCATTGATGGATTTGACAAAAACATAGATTTTATCTATAATGAGGCGCCTGAGGTTTTTGGTTTAGTAGTTCGTTCTAGGTTTCGATTAGATGAACTTTTTTTAAGCCGTTTCCCTGCCTTACGTTTTATCGCTCGTTCAGGATCTGGTTTAGATAATATTGATCAACTTTACTGTGAAAAGAATAAGATTGCCTTATTTAATTCACCTGAAGGAAATAGAAACGCTGTAGCGGAACATGTATTAGGCTTATTATTAGGACTAATGAATAATATTGTTCAAGCAAACGATGAAATTAATAAAGGATTTTGGAACAGGGAATCCAATCGAGGGGAGGAGTTAAAAGGAAAAACAATAGGTATAATTGGCTATGGCCATAATGGAAAAGCAACTGCTGAAAAATTAATGTCTTTTGGGCTTACTATTTTATGCTACGATAAATATGTTCAAGTGCCTGATAACAAATTAATTAAGCCAGCTTCCCTAGCAACAATTTTTAATGAAGCTGATGTTGTTTCCTTGCATTTACCCTTAACGGAGGAGACGCATTATTTTGCCGACCTAGACTTTTTTACAGCGTTTAGAAAACCAATTTATTTTCTGAATATCGCAAGGGGTAAAATTGTTGATACTTCTGCATTGGTTGCAGCATTAAAATCGGGTATCGTAAAAGCAGCAGGTCTTGACGTTCTTGAGTATGAAGAAACAAGTTTTGAGCGCTTATTTAACGACCAACATTCTGAGCATCTTACATTTTTAAAGCAAGCACCTAATGTTATTCTTACTCCTCATATTGCAGGCTGGACGAAGGAAAGTAATTTTTTATTAAGCGATGTGCTCGCAGATAAAATCTTGAACCATCCATTTTGAAAACGCTATTATTGGACGATTAATCGTTTGATAATCAGCTTATTTTGACTACTTATCATAACGTTATAATTTCCTATCGCAAGGTTTGGTGTTTCTATTAAACCACTATGTTCTAAGGTTGTATTGTGAATTAATTTACCGTTTATATCATATATTAAAACACTTGCTTTTTGGGTTAAATTACCAATCCAAAATCCATTTCCATCACTTGGGTTTGGGTATATTATAATAGAGGCTAGTTCGTTCTCGATTTGTCCTGCACTTGAATTTTGGAGCAACTTTTGGCCATCGGAACTTAACTGTGAATTTAACAGAGCGCCATTTTCTGCCTTTATGGAGAAATAATAGGTTTGACCATAAATAGGGTTCGTTAATAGGTGCTGAATAGCAGTATTAAGGGCACTATTAGTCCATGTAATAATGTTAGTTCCTCCAGCAGTGGTTCCTAATGCCCAGGTGTAATTTGAAATACTTGAATGAATATCTGAGGCATTCCAGTTGAATGAAAGTGTGTTGGTATAAACGGTATCAATGTCTGATGCAGTGCCATCGTTACAAGCGCTAATTACTGGAGGAGTCCAATCAATTAGGTATTGTTTAGAAGCAGTGTTTCCCCAATTTTGATCGTTATCGATTACTTCAGATTGAATGAGCCCTGTTGTAATAGCTCCGTTGCTTTGATAGTGCATTTGTTGATTATTACCTATAGTTACCGAGATATTAGTAGACCTTGATTTAAACACTTTAACATTATCAAATCGAACGGTACATGCACCACTTCGAAGCGATATTGAATTGCCAGAAATAATTGGATTTGCATCTTGCCATTGCGATATTAACTGATTGTTTACATATACTTTAATTACTCCGGTTGTTGGGTTATACCATGTTTTAATAGCATAATTAACTTGAGGAGTTATTACTAAAGAGTCTTCGTTTACCACGGTAAAAACATCGTTCGTTACTTTATAAAGCTGAACTTTATCTGTTTCTTCTCTTAAATAAACGAAGTAAGAATTTCCGCGGTTCGGTAGTGTTGGATCAGAACAAAAGAAGTGCATTCCTGCCCGCTGATTTAAATTACTCGATGTTATTTTTTGTTCCCACTCATATAGGTATTGAGCACTATTGTTTTGTGTAACATTTAAGTATGCGTTAGAATTATTCTGTGAAGCATCATTCATTAAAAATGCCTGATTGTTAATACTAAATAAGCCCGTTTGCAAGGTCCAATTCACATTAACATCTTGAAAATCTTCGTGTGCGAATCCAAAACTACCATTAGCCATCCACCCGATGTTAGCTGGATTTCTGTCTGCCACTAGATAAAAGCCTTTTTCTACCCCGCTACCCGCATCAACGTCATTTATTTGTGCCTGAAAATCAGCAACTTGCCATGTTGGTCCATTGCTTATTGTGCTTGTTGGAGGGGTATTATCGACAGTGTTAATAATGGATGTATACCCTGCGGCCCAGCCACTAGAAGTGGAACCACAATCAGATCGAAACTCTACAAGCAATGAACCACTAGTCCCTGTTAGTGCCGCCGGAAGAGTTGTTCCTGAATAACTGCCAAGTAGCGGGGCGTTGATGGTAGAACCGTTGTAAACGAAAAGTTTGTCTGAGCTGTGCACTGAAAAGGCTGTAAAAGACAAGGTTACAGAGCTTGCGTTTGAGGGCTGAATTAGCCATAGGCTACGCTCATCATTACCGTAATTGCCATTGCTTCCCCCTGAATCATAAAAATTACCACTAGTATTGGTAATTGTAGTGATCGTTGGGCTTGAGTTTATCAATCGATAATATTTTTCCCAGTCCCAGTTTATTCCCGGGTCAGTATGGGTTTGATTCGGATAGTGTTGATGCCCTTTAATTTTGACGCAAGTTCCAAGTACATTGGAGCCCGATGAAGCCGCGCCATAATAGGTTCGCAAGCCATTAATTCCGTATCCACTAAGGATGATATCTTTAGATAAATTAGCAGAAGCTTGATAGAGGGCATTTGTGTACCAAACGGGGTTATTAACATATCCTTCGTGCTCGTATCCAATTGTATAGGGGTTTTCTGACCCAACGTGCCAGGCCTTTGAGCCTTCCAAAACCATTTGTGTTACTTGTCCGTCCGAACTTCTTACTACATAATGGTAGGAAACGCTAGAATTGCAGTTTTGAGCCCACGAAATAGCACCAGAGTAAGAGCCTTGAACAGTATGAATGGTGATTGCAGAAACAGCCGTTCCACTTCGACTGCTAAAATTGCACGATGGAGTTGGTGTCCAAATAGCAGGACCATATTCTTGTGATTTATTGATCATTGGCGTGTAACTTACCCCGCTTTGCGAAACAACACCGTTTTTTTTTACACTTATTTTTTGAGCGCTTAAGACCGAATAGTTTTCTTTTCCAAACAATGATTCAAGATCGTAATTTTTTACATCGAAATGATGAAGGGTGGCGAAAGGAGCTTCGTTTAATCGTCTGAAAACCTCTATGGCAAATGAATTTCTAGCGAAATCGTTTACTGCTCCTAATTTAGGGATTTCAGAAAGTTCTAGCAGCGCAATCCTTAATCGTTCCTCAATTTTAAGTCCTTTATTTAAGGACAACTTCATTACCGAATCTAAGGCAAGTCCGTAAGCCATAATTTGCATTTCTACAGACCCCTTCTGTTGAGAGATAGAAATTCCGCTGAGTTTTCCGATTAACTTTCCGTTCTCTAAAAAGTAATTTTTCCCATTGTCGAAAACCCCCATTATACCATAGGGCTGAGGTAAGCCGGAGCAAGAGTTTATATCCTCACTTTTAATTTCAACCATTCTGGTATTGGTAAAGGAAACGGCTTCTAAAGTTCCCCTTGGAACTTCTGATAATTGAAGGTAAGCCGCATTAAAAAAAGCCTCGTGTTGTTGTTGTGAAAAAGGATACATTGAGGTGTAAACACCAATTAATAAGATGATTATGTATCGCATATGTTTGATTGTTTAAAATGAAACGTGTTAACGTGATTTAATTCATAAACGTATAAAAGACATTTTTACAAGTGCAAAAGTAAAGCGAATAATTAAGGGAAAAATTAATTTATTGTTATTATTTTAATCAAACCGTGGGTTATGGACATACGGTGCCTCGATTTAAACTTCCCCGTCTTAGCATGAAGTTGTTTTAAATGAGTAACCGAGGCCAAAAGATTGTACTAGAAACAGAGTGTTAAAATCGTGCGCTTATTCCCCCAAGAACTTGAATAGGCATAACGGGATAGTTTAACCATCGGCTATAGCGTTGCGAAGCTACATTATTGACTTGTAAAAAGGCGGATACTCTTGTGTTGTATCGATATTCAAAACCAAGGTTGCCGTCAGCAAGAAAACCTAAGGGTTTTACATATTGGTTATTTTCATTCATAATTCCAT
>ENA-UOYL01000345-UOYL01000345.1-marine-metagenome-genome-assembly--contig:-NODE-345-length-16953-cov-3.058011_pt1 | contig 16953 bp, 15 predicted proteins | sample MGYA00238173_ERZ767189 | MGnify/ENA primary metagenome ERZ767189 (study PRJEB28943, sample SAMN06267163) | marine metagenome | isolation source: Columbia River Estuary | place: USA:Columbia River Estuary... | reverse complement strand
CCACTGACCATTAAACTGGTCTGGATGAAGTAAATCTCCGTACCATAAAGGCACCGTAGTAGATCTTAAAAGTTTCTGTTGTAATGTAGTTACAAAAAACTTAGCACTAACATCAGACGTAGAAAGAGCATCAGGTTGTTGATTAATTTCATTAAAGTCATCTGTACATGACACTGATATTGCCAGCACAAGACTTACTATTATTAAAATTTTATTTTTCATTGTTAAGTATTTTTATGTTAAAAAGTTAAATTTAAATCCCCCAATACTGAAACCATCTTCTGAGATGAACATTACAATGGGAGTTAATACCAGCAAAACCGCGAAAATAAATATAATGATTTGACGCACTTTAAATGCTTTCATAGTTCTTTTTAAATACAAAGTTAGGATAGAGTTTTGTGACTACCTAATCTATAAATAAAATTAACCATAATCTAAATTAATAATTGAATATCGACTTTTAAAACAAAATCACTTCATTATACTGCACATATTTAGTTTAAACTCAAAAAGTGATTACCCCATGGGGATGCACTAAAAACTAAATTAAAAGTGAGGAAGTGAACTGTTCCAAATAGTGGAAAAATTGAAAATACGAGCAGAATCGGGAAAATGAGAGAAACATTACTGAACGTATCTTCGCTTAGTTTCCATCTTCTAGTAAGGCTTCCAGGTTGCTTTTGGAAAGTTTAATGGTTGAAATTCGATTGTAACTTCCCATGATCCTCACCTGGGCTAAAATCAACAATTCCGAATAAGGTGTTTGAATCATGTCGCATGCTTTAATCGGAACACTTTTACCGATGTATTTGGTTCCCCTAAGCTCCCCATTTTGGTCGTATAAACTCAATAAAAGTTGCTGACTTCGGGTAGAGGAAAGGAAGGCCCGGTAAACTTCTCCTTTTATGGTTAAGTTCTTAATTAAGGTAGGACTTTCAGTATCTAATTCGGCATTTCCTTGTGCTTCTATCGATGAAGCCATGGCTATATTGGTTGGCATTAACGGCGCTTTTGAATTGTAAAATACATTTTGATTCAGTTGACGTGCAACGGCAAAATCACCAATTCCAAAAGGCAGCAAAGCAGAAATACCTACACCGAATCCAGGTCCGTTGTAAACCCCTTGAAACGATAAGTCACTGCCAAGAAATACGGTGGAGAAGCTGTAATTGTAAAATCCATTGACAATATAATTTTGCTGATCAGGAGTAGCTTTAATAAAAATGGGCCAACGTTTTCCGGTATGCATCGCATGTTTCAAAATATAATCATCTACGTTTGTATTGATGTTTAAATAAGCCTGTTGATCGGTGGTATCCAAAGTGCTACTCACTTGGTGCACGCCCATCGCTTGCCAAGACAAAGGACAATTAAGAATCATCAGGTGTTGGCCGGTATAATGGGCATAAACAGGATACAAAATACTTTCAAAAGACGACACCTCAATGACCGCTTTATTGGACTCATCTATTTTTAACAAACGCGTAAACAAGCCAATTTGATCCATGCAAACAATATAGACTTCATTTTGAATGATGATGAGTTCTGGAGACGCATTGATATACTTATTAGGCAGCTCCATATTCCACTCAAATTCGCCATCATTATCTATTTTCATCAGTTGAATGCGCCAACCATCAAAAGCACTGAGAACAAGATAACCATCTGAAGTCGGAGACTTTGCTATTGATAAAGGTTCAAATGATTTATTGCCATTTTTATCATCGTAAATCTTCAAACTAGGCAAGGAACTTAAATCCGGTTTTTCACAAGAAAAAAGAGTGTAAAAGAGAATGAAAACCAAGAAATATAGCGCTTTTTTCATCCTACCATTTTTTATGAAGAGGCACCATCGCCGTAATTAAAAAATCCAAGTTCAATAACTTAACCTGATCGAATACATCTAAATATGGAGCGGCAAAACCTGAAAAATCTTCAAATCTCTTCGAATCATTAATCGTGGGACGCATTCCATATTTTATGTTTCCAGAGATGGACAAAGCGAAGTCTTCATGATAGTAAACAAATCCAGCACCCGCCACAAGTGACACATTAAAACGATTGAGGTGTTGGGTTATTTCAGCTACATTGCTGTGCCCAGCTGATTTTCGATCGACTTCACCATCAATATAAGCATCGCTGTAAATGATTTTACTTCCAAAATAAACAACATCTGCAGATAAACCCGCTTGAAGGAAAGGAGAAAATTTTCGAGAAGAAAAATCCAAACGACCCATAATGGGAATACATAAATTTGAAATCTTTTGGCGGTGCAGAAATTCTTTGTAAACCTCTCCGCCTGAAAGACTATCAGACCAAGAATAATTCGTCATGTAACTAAATCGCTGGGTCTGAAACGTCGGTTGACAAACCACAGAAAACAAACGGGTATAAACAAAGGAAAAATGAAGACCATAATTCCCGCCAATATTTTGAAATAGCCCCTCATACTTTTTATCAAAGTCGGTGGCAGCAGATTGTGGAGTAGGTTCTAAAATATTATAGCGTTCATGAATAATGGGTTGCGTGAAGCCAAAGCCCAAAGATGTTCCGATATAATAGTTATCCTTTCGATAAAAATGCTTTCGTCTTTGCCCCCATATTGAAGTCATCAGACTAGAAAGTATTAAGAAAGAAAAAATAAGTGTTAGTTTCATCAACGGTTCAACATTATTTTTTCAGTTAAGGTCGCCTCATTAGCACGCAAACGAACTAAATAGGTTCCAGATGCCACATTTGGAAATTGAAAAACAACAGTATGAGATCCAGCTTGTGAAGGCGGCTTTTCAACGGTACCCACAACTCGACTTGTAAGGTCTAAAATTTCAATATGAACCTCAGAATCATTTTGAATCATGTAATCGATGGACACACTTGATTGAGTTGGATTTGGATAGCACGTCATTTTAAAATTTTCTTTAAACAACTCTGATGTGCTTAGTATTTTACACTCAACATAATCAATACGATTATCAACAAAATCTTGAAACTTCACCGCTTGAATGGCTTCATCGCTAGAATTGAACCAGTCTTTTACAGCCGAAGTGAATACCTGACGGTAATCGAATTGCATCGGAACATTTCCGTATTGAAGCTGCGATAAATTCGGATTTGTCCCATAAACTCCTGGGTTGATGCATGTTCCAAAAACAAGCATCGGAGCAGCATTTCCATGATCTGTACCATAACTACCATTGGATGCCACCCTGCGACCAAATTCGGAAAAAGTCATAGATAATACACGGTCTGCTAAACCGAGGTTCTGAAGGTCTTCATAAAACGCTTTCATAGCAGTGGATATATGATAAAGCAAAGCAGCATGTGGTCCCATAGTGGTATTGTTGGACTCGACTTGATTGGCATGGGTATCAAAACCACCTATCCTACAAATAAAAATCTTTGTTCCAATTCCACCACTGATTAAGCGAGAAATAATTTTTAACTGCGGCGCCAGCGGATTATGGGCAGCGCTTGCAGGTGCGATGTAAGGATAAAGATCAGGATAGACGGCGCCCGAATTAGATCCTGCCATATACACATCCTTGAGTCGTTCCGCGTAATTATTTGCTTGTTTTTCAATTTGCATAATGTATTCTATCTCATCACCTGCATGGGTATCTGGAATACTCACAGGCGGATCCACACCAACGCTGTTAATCAAGTTATAAAATGCGACAGGATTTTGAATAGACAAGCCCGCGGGTATACCTTCTTCGCGATGAAAAGCTAAAGACACGCCAGTTCCAATCTCAATAGCCAAGGGATCTGGGTACTGAATACTTGGGTAATTATCTGGATAACCCGGATAATAATGATCAAGATAGCGCCCCATCCAACCCGAATTAAAATACTCGTCATAATCTCCTCCCATCATCCAAATGTCACGACTACGAAAATGAGACCCGTTCATATTTTCATAAGACACATTTTGAATCACAGCCATGTGTCCTTGATCATACATTGCTTTTGCAGCAACCATATCAGGATGCAGGCCTATTTGTTGGTTATCAGGCAATGTGCTGTCTAAGGTGATGTAACTCCTCAAACCAGCCTGTGGAATGGCAATGTTCGCCCGAGAATTGTAGTATTGTCCGTAATGATTGATGGGTATAATCGTATTTAACCCGTCATTTCCTCCGTGAAGTTCAATAAGCACCAATATTCGGTCGTTAGAACTGGATTTGGCTATTTTATGAAGAAGACTATCGCCCTGAAACGCATGTAGAGGTATCCCGTTAAGGTTTAGCAAGAGGCCAGATCCTGTAAGCGAGGATAATTTCATAAATAATCTTCTATCCATTTCTTCTCTTAATAAAGTTGATATTCAGGAGATTGCATAAGGGCTAAAATCAGTAATTCTAATTGAGTTCGCACAACAATTTCATTACTTGTATTCTGGTAATTTTGCCATTCAGAGGTCCAGTTCAGGACACCTAAATTCAAGAAAACGTCATTTTTGAAATAATCAAAACGGGTGGTATCCAAACTAATTGGCAGTAACCAACTAACCAGCTCCGAAACCAAAACTTGTGCATCTGAGGGATTGGATACTTGATTCGCTATGAAAGAAAGTACATCTAGTTTCATAAGGACACTTGTCCCGCTGTTAAAACCAGAAATGATATACTCCGCAAATTTATAGCGGTTAGCTAGATAGTTGGCTGAAATCCAATTTCGTTGGAAATGTGGTTCTTGAAAATAAGCATCGTGGCCAGCAACATCCAATGGTTCAAATAATTCTAGTCCTTGAAGACTCAGTTGGGATTCCAATTGACCAAATAAGTTATAGTGATTAGTCAATGCTGAAGAAGGCAATGGAACGCTTAAATTAAAAAGGCGCATGGTTCCTATCACCAAATCGACAGGAGATTTAATAATGGCTCCGATGTTGTTATCACTAGTTGCTGGGGTATCTACATCATAAAAATGCTCACTACTCAAAAGCATCTCCAGAACAGGCGTCACGTCGAAATTATTAGAAACAAGGAGAGCTGCCAATGGGTCAATGATATCCGTTTCAATTTCTGGTGTTATTTTGTAGTATACAAATTCCCTATAAATTCTTCTGCAAAAATGTTTTGCCGTGAAGATTGAATTAAAAATCATATCGATGCTTTCATCTAACTCAGTAGATACCGAGGATATGCTCGCATTTCCATTAATGATAGAACCTGTTTGAATGGAGGTATTAGAAAAAGCCGAAGAGAAAATCTTTTGGCTAACATCATGCTGAGAAGCAGACACGCCATCGCTCGACTTAACTTTTCCTCGTGGAATATTAGTGACAGGATCTATCGATTGAAAAGTAGAATCTTCACCCCAACCAGTCAATAATTTGGTCAATGCCTGAACATCTACCTCTGAGAACGAAGTATAATTTCCTGGCCCTTGAATGCTTCCTTTACCCACTGTGAATAACTCTAAAAATTCTCTTCCAAAATTCTCTTGAGGCGAACCTTTGATATTCAAACGGCCATCTAAGTGGATGAGCATTGCATTGTCTATACACATTGCTTTAGCTAATTCCTTATAATTACCAAGCGCATAAAAGTGAATCAAACGAAGATAATCTATGGGAAATTGAGGCTTCCATTCAATTCGAGTCATGATCATCGGAAAATGTGTATAATAAAACCACATCATCCGGGCATGTAAACTAAGTGAAGAACCCCTCATATTCTCCAACCACCATGACTTGGTATAAGGGGACCAAACGTTATTAATCTGATTGGGGTCTATCACGTTGGGATAAATCCAATCAGTCCCTGTATTGGGATCTTTTGGAAAAGGTTGTAGGGTGTCTGGCTGCATCAGAGCAACAATGGCCGATTGAATGGTCATGTTAGCCCAGGTATTTATTTCCGAAACTGAAGGCCCCATAGTGGCACGCCTCAACAAATGTCCGGCACGTTGCAAACCTAATACACCTGAAATAGGAACTAAAGAGGCCATATTTGAACTCAAATTATTACGGATAAATATACAACATTTAACATCAATCGCAATATTATGAAATCATTAATAGGTTTGAATCCCTGTAATATTAATTGAACGAACATGTAAAGCGCTAGTAAAAAGATACTTAGGTCAGAGAATGTAAATTTCTAGAAGATGAATAATACTTCGTTGTGAACAAAAGGACTAAAATTAATCCGCCCCTCTTTACAACATCCGCCCAACTAATCTAGGGTCAATAATGCAGTCTTTGAAGATATTTTTTCTGCGACGCGCCACAAAATCATAGCATCGATCCCTTAGTTTTAAGGGTAGCAACCAACCCAAGCTCAGAATAAAAGTATACCAGCGCAATTTCGGAATTAATTGAAGGACCGCAGTAGATTTTTTATGGAGCTTTGAACCATCGAAATAATACACGGAATCTTCGTCCATTGGCATGTCTGGATGGGCCTCTCTCCATTGCACACTACTGCTTGAATTAAGTGGTGAAAACAGTAAGTCTTTCTTGGTCTCGTGCGACAATATGAAGGTCAGCACACGATTGCACAGCGGACAATCCCCATCAAAAAATAGGATGGCTTTAGGAAGTTTGGCTTGTTCTTTTAACATCGCAATGTTCTTACACCGTACCAAGAATATCGTTCGCCATCTACTAATTTAATTTCGGCATCGGGATATAAACTTTGATAGTGCGACACGTGGCTTTCTTGGAATGGAAAAGGCTCCGAACTCAAGAAGACCACATCAGGTTTGATTTCTCCAATGGCATTAGCATCAGGATAACGTTCTACTGAAACACAATTTCGATAACCCGAGGCTCCCAAATAGGAATCGATGTAGGTATTTTTTCCAGCTACAAAACCTGGTTTGTGCCAAATAAAATAAAGAACGGACTTACCGGCACCTTCCGAAGCATGTAACTGAAAGTAAGACTGGAGGTCTCGATTCAATTGAGCACCCAACTCTTCCTTGTTAAAAATACTCGACAAGCTAGCGATTAAGTGGTAGGTATCTTCAATGGAATTAATATCGCTCATCCAAACAGGAGCTATATTCATCAACGCTTCGATATCCTCTTTGGTATTTTCTTCTTTATTGCCAATGATCAAATCCACATGAAGTGACTTAATCTTATCAATATCAATTGTTTTAGTCCCTCCTACTCGTTCTTTAGCTTTAAACCAATCCTCCGGATAAATACAAAATTTAGTGATCCCCACCACTTCTTGTTCCAATTCAAAATAAGCCAATAATTCCGTTAAAGAGGGAACGAGGCATACTATTCTTTTGGGCGTGGCGGAAAGTGTAAGTTTCCTACCCAATTGATCGATATGAGTTTGTTGAAACATGAAATTATGACATCGCAGAAATAACATCGTAACGGGTCACAATGTGGTATTTCCCCTGACCTAAATCCACCAATACAGCGGGTGTATCGCGGTTAATCAATTTACAAAGGTCATCAATGCTTACCGTTGGCTGGACTACAGGAAATGGAGCTTGCATGATACTTGAAATGGGCGAATCTTTTAAATTAGGTTCGTCTACCAGCAATTGGTAAACGCTGCGATCATCGACAGAGCCTACAAAACCACCGTTTTTCATGACAGGAATCTGGGATATTCCAAATTTCCGCATAGCGGCAATGGCATGGGATACCAATTCTTCGGAATATAAAGATACCAATGGTCTTTCTCCATGTTTGTGCACTAAATCCTGAGCAGTTACTAAATTCTCTTCTAAGAAACCTCTTTCCCGCATCCAATCGTCGTTAAAGATTTTACCAATGTAGCGGCTACCATGGTCGTGGAATAATACTATAACCACATCATTATCAGTCAATTGGTCTTTTAGCTGCAACAAGCCTTTAATCGCTGCACCTGCAGAGTTACCGACAAAAATTCCCTCTTCCCTAGCCAAACGTCGCGTATAAACAGCGGCATCTTTATCAGTAACTTTCTCAAATAAATCAATAATGTCAAAATCCACATTGGCAGGCAAAATATCTTCCCCTATTCCTTCAGTTATATATGGATATATTTCATTCTCATCGAAGATACCCGTTTCCTTGTATTTCTTGAAAACAGAACCATAGGTATCGATACCCCAAATTTTGATATTTGGATTCTTTTCTTTCAAGTATTTACCAACCCCAGAGATCGTTCCTCCGGTACCAACACCGACCACGAAATGCGTAATTTTACCCTCTGTTTGTTCCCAAATTTCAGGACCAGTTTGCTCGTAATGTGCGGTGCGATTTGATAAGTTATCGTATTGATTTACGTACCAAGAGTTTGGAATTTCAGTGGCTAAGCGTCGAGAAACAGAGTAATAAGACCTTGGATCAGTAGGTTCAACGGCAGTTGGACAAACCACCACTTCAGCACCCACGGCACGCAAAATGTCCATTTTTTCTTTGGATTGCTTATCGTTCAATACACAAATCAACTTATACCCTTTGATAATAGCGGTTAAGGCCAAACCCATGCCCGTATTCCCGGAAGTACCCTCAATTATGGTACCCCCCGGTTTCAAAAGACCAGATTTCTCCGCATCTTCAATCATCTTTACCGCCATGCGATCTTTAACCGAATTTCCCGGATTAGTAGTTTCAATTTTAGCGAAAACCTGAGCTTTAACATCCGAGGCCAACTTATTGATGCGGACAATCGGCGTGTTGCCAATTGTTTCCAAAATATTGTTGTACACTTTCATTCCAGAAATTTTGACAAAGTTAATCTTTATTTTGAGCCTAAAACATTCCTATTCCCCATTAATTTTCTTGCTCAATTGAGCGAATAGCTTTAATTTTGTTGAAAATGATAGCATTTAAAAAAGTAGCCTTTTATACCCTCGGGTGCAAATTGAATTTCTCAGAAACTTCAACCATAGGGCGATTATTTGAAAATGCGGGGTATGCGAAAGTTGATTTTGAAGACATGCCCGATATTTATATCATCAATACCTGTTCCGTAACTGAAAATGCTGACAAGAAATGCAAGCAATTAGTGAAACGAGCAAAAAAAATAAATCCAGATAGCTTTGTTGCCATTATTGGGTGTTACGCCCAATTAAAACCTGAAGAAATTTCAAAAATACCCGGTGTAAATATGGTGCTTGGTGCCAATGAGAAATTCAATGTGCTAGAACACATTGAACGTGAAGAAGCCTTAAACAACGGAATTTACATCTCCAATCAAAGTATTAAAACGACCAAAGAATTTATTCCCTCACATTCCTATGGTGATAGAACCCGTTCTTTTCTAAAAATTCAGGATGGCTGCGATTATTTTTGCACCTTTTGTACCATTCCATTAGCAAGAGGAAGTAGCCGTAATGCAAGCATAGCAAAAACAATCATCGAGGCAAAAAAAATTGCTGCTACCTCTGTAAAAGAAGTCGTGCTTACAGGCGTCAATATTGGGGACTTTGGACAAGGAAGTGACGAGAATTTCTTGTCCTTAATCAAAGAACTCGATAAAATTGAAGGAATAGATCGCTACAGAATTTCATCCATTGAGCCGAACTTGTTGAGCAATGACATTATTGATTTTTGCCTGCGCGATTCTATCCGTTTTGCACCACATTTTCATATTCCCTTGCAAGCAGGTTCCGATCGTCTTTTAGTATTAATGCGGCGTAAATACCTTCGAAATATTTACACCGACCGCGTAAATCAAATCAAACAGCTACGACCTGATGCCTGCATCGGTGTGGATGTAATTGTCGGTTTTCCTGGTGAAACGGATGACGATTTTAACGAAACCGTAAATTATTTGAGTGATTTAGATATTTCCTACTTACACGTGTTTACTTATTCAGAAAGAGCCAATACCACAGCAATAAAAATTGGAGAAAGCGTACCAATGGAGGTCAGACGAAAGAGAAGCAAAGCCTTACACCTGCTTTCAGAGCAAAAAAAACGTAACTTTTACCTATCAAATATCGATACAACAAGAGAAGTATTATTTGAACAAGAAGAAGATGAAGGATTTATGTATGGTTTTACAGAGAATTATATTAAAGTTAAATTTCCATACAATAAAGCTTTAACCAATACATTTCAAACCCTTAACTTAGTTGAAATAGATCGAGATGGAATAATGCTTTGCGAGCCAAAAAAAGAAGTATTAGTATTGAACTAAACAAAAAAATGAAAACAATTTACATAACCCGGAGAGAAACCTTCAATGCGGCACATAAATTATATCAGCCCAACTGGACAGAGGAAGAAAATAATTTAGTGTTCGGAAAATGCGCCAATAAAAATTGGCACGGACATAACTTTACCTTATTTGTAACCGTAAAGGGAGTGCCAAATAAAGAGACAGGTTTCGTAATGAATCTAAAAACACTAAGTGAAATAATAAATACGCACGTTATCGAATCACTTGACCATAAAAATCTAAACCTAGACGTTTCTTATCTTACAGGCATAATGGCTTCAACTGAAAATTTAGCCATTGCGATTTGGGATCAATTAGCGAATGAAATTGCAAAGAATGGTGGGGAATTAGCAAAAATAAAACTAATCGAAACAGAAAATAATTTTGTAGAATATTTTGGTGGGAAAGAACCATTTTGATTATTATATGTCTTTAAAATAAAATAGAAATTTTGAAACAAAAAGAATTAGAAGATAATTACAGGTCCATCCTATCCCATTTGGGTGAAGATATCAAGCGAGAAGGATTGGAAAAAACACCTGAGCGAGTAGCTAAAGCAATGGCTTTTTTAATGAATGGATACGATGTAAATCCTGACGATCTCATAAAAAAAGCGATTTTTCATGAAGCTTATTCAGAAATGGTGATTGTGAAAGATATCGAAGTGTATTCCATGTGTGAGCATCATATGTTGCCATTTTTCGGAAAAGCTCACGTAGCTTACATTCCTGATGGTAAAATAGTTGGCTTAAGTAAAATTCCAAGGGTTGTAGATGCCTACTCTAGGCGCTTGCAGGTTCAAGAAAGATTGACCATAGAAATCAGAGATTGTGTGCAGCGTACCTTAGAACCTAAAGGAGTAGCCGTTGTAATAGAGTGTTGTCACATGTGCATGCAGATGCGAGGTGTCCAAAAGCAAAATTCAGTTACCACTACAAGCGCATTTACAGGATTATTTATGAATAATGAATCTACTAGAAAGGAATTTATTAATTTAGTGCAAGCGAAATTACACTAACCTTTAAATTTTAACATTATGAGCAATACATTAGACAACAATAATGCACTAACGGCAGCAGCTAGCAGAGCATTTTTTAGAAGTGTTTACACGTATATGTTTGGAGCACTTGGTATTTCTGGAATTATTGCCTACACAGCAGGTACTCCAGAATTTATGAATACCTATTTTATATCCAATGGCGGTATTTCCCCGTTATTTTGGGTAGTTGTTTTTGCTCCAGTAGGCTTAGGATTATTGATTCAGATGGCATACAATAAACTTTCTCTTGGTTTGTTAACCTTGCTATTTATTGCCTACTCCGCCTTAATGGGCTTAAGTTTATCAACTATATTCTTGGTTTATGCAATGGGAGCAATTGCATCCACATTTTTCGTGACTGCTGGTGCATTTGCAGGGATGGCTATTTTAGGATACACTACGAAAACAGACCTTACTAAATTCGGAAGTTTATTATACATGGTTTTCATTGGAATGTTCATAGCAGGAATAGTAAATATTTTTATGAAAAGTGATTCTATGGGATTCATTATTGCCTGTTTGGGTGTATTTGTCTTTACAGGATTAACAGCGTATTCAATGCAACAACTAAAAGGAGTTGCTGAATCACCAGATTATTCTGAAGAGCAACGAAATAAGTTAGCCTTAATCGGTGGATTGCAATTGTATATCTTATTTATCAATTTATTTTTATCGCTTCTCCGGATATTTGGAAGTAGAAACTGATTATTAAGACTTCGTTAAAATAGCGACATTTATCCTTGACAATGGTTGTCAATACTAATCTTTTTTTATCTTTGAAAAAAATAATGTATGTCAGATAATTTCTTTGAAGAATCAACTGTCGCTCTCGGAACAATTTATACAATTTTTGTGCTTAGCGTAATTGTTTCTATTTTAGTTTGGGGATAATTTTTCCTTGCAGTTAAACTACCAATAAGGTAATAACGAAATGGCGATTGATGCGATCTTTTCATGGTATATTGAAAAACGCATTCATCGTATTGCTAATTATACAAACAACCCTCTTTTTTGCCAGGAAGATGTATTATCTACCCTAATTACCAAAGCAGGAAATACCTCATTTGGAAAGCACCATGGATTTGAAAATATCTCAAGTTATGAAGACTTTTCTGCCTCAGTTCCCATCCAGGATTACACAACACTTAAGCCTTTTATAGAAAGAGCCATCGCTGGAGAACTTGATGTTCTTTGGCCAGGAAAGACAGATTCTTTTGCTAAATCCTCTGGTACTACTGGTGATCGAGTAAAAATACTTCCCATTACCAATGATGCTTTGCACGAAAATCATTTTGCCGGTGGAAAAGATTTATTGGCTAATTACTACCTTAACCACCCATCCAGAAAGTTATATTCTAAAAAACATCTAGTCATAGGCGGTAGCGCCGATTTGACACAAAAAAACACAAACGGATTTATCGGAGATCTGTCTGCTATCATTGTAAAAAACTTGCCGTGGTGGACAGAATATCGTCGCACCCCATCGGTAGAAATTGCCCTTAATCCTGATTGGGAATCAAAACTACAAGAAATGGCAAAAGCCAGCATTCCAGAAAACATTGGGATTATTACAGGTGTGCCAAGTTGGACCTTGCTACTCATTAAGCGAGTGCTAGAGCTTAGCGGAAAAAAAGACTTGCATGAGGTATGGCCAAATCTAGAATTGTACATGCATGGAGGAATGAATTTTGCCCCTTATGAAAAGGAATTCAAGAAATTGATTCCATCTGAAAAAATGAACTATGTCGATTCGTATAACTCATCAGAAGGCTTTTTTGGAATGCAAGATCAGTTAGGCTCAAAAGAACTACTATTAATGACAGATTCCGCTGTATTTTATGAATTTATTCCCATGGATTCCTTCGATGGCTTAAACTCGAAAATAATTATCCCATTAAGCCAAGTTGAATTGAATACAGAATATGCATTAGTACTTAGCTCATCGTCAGGATTGTGGCGATATATTATAGGAGATACATTGCACTTTGTATCCTCCTCTCCATATCGATTCTTAATTTCTGGAAGAACGACACACTTCATAAACTGTTTTGGAGAAAAAATGATTGTTCAACATGCCGAAAGCGCATTAACAGAAGTTTGTCACCGACTAAATGCACAAATCAGTGATTTTACGGTAGGGCCATATTTTAATGAAATAGGCTCAAATGGAGGTCATGAGTGGCTCATTGAATTTGATAGAGAACCAGCGTCACGAAGTAATTTTGAGGAAGAAATAGATAATGCTCTAAAAAAATATAATTCAGATTATGAAGCTAAGCGTTATCGAAATATGAATATAAGTTTTCCGAAATTTCGATATTTACCCAAGGGTTCTTTCGAAAATTGGCTAAAAATAAAAGGGAAATTAGGAGGGCAACATAAAGTACCCCGATTGATGAATGATCGGAGCATAGTGGAAGAACTAATACTAATCAATAAGCTATGATGGTCTTTCTTTTTATTCTTTCGATGCTGCAGCCTCAAGCGCATAAACAAACGCATTCTTGGATAAAGATTGATGAAAAGGACATTCCTTCAAATACTGAAAATTGGGCCATAGACGGATTAGGAAACTACTATTTCTGCTCGAATCAAGAGATTATCAAAACAAATTCGGAAGGAAAAAAGCTCTACCAAATGAGCCTTAAAAAACAAGGGGAAATAAGCAAAATAGTGCACATTAACGCCCTTAAAATGCTTATGTTTTCAGAAATACAACAACAAATCTGTTTCTTTGATAATACACTTAGCAATAATGGCAATTGCATTCAAATGGAGGAGCTAAACCTTCAAAATGTGAAATTAATCAGTAATTCAAATAGACCAAATTTGGTTTGGTTGTATGATGAATATAATTCAGGGCTGTATTTATACGATTACGTGAATAATAAAATTATTCAATCAGTCAGTAATATGAGCAGCTTAGTTGGTTTAAAAGACATTTATCAAATTATTGAAATTGAGTCCAATCTTTATGTTTCAGATGAATATGGAAAAATGGTGATGTTTGATTTATTTTTGAACCAGACCTACAGTTTTCAGCTGCCAATTAAAGAAATTCAACAATGGGGAAACCATATTGTCGGAATATCCGATGATAAATTATTCGGGTTTTCATTGCGTGGAGAAGAAAAATTTATACTTGACTTACCAATAGAATCTAAAGAATTAGTGGTTGTTGGCGAATACTATTATTTTAAGAGTTCAAACAAAATAATAAAATACCAACTGAAATTAAATTAGCTCATAAAATAATGCCGATTAATTCTTATTTTAGCATTCTTAAATCATATTATTATGCACGTTGCTATTGCCGGAAATATTGGCGCAGGAAAAACAACCCTAACGAATTTATTATCTAAGCATTACGCTTGGGAAACTCATTACGAGGATGTAGATCAAAACCCTTACCTAAATGACTTTTACGAAGACATGCAGCGTTGGTCCTTTAATCTCCAAATCTATTATTTGAATAGTCGCTTCATGCAAATTCAAGAAATAAGAAATACGGAAGGTACGGTAATACAGGATCGAACAATTTATGAAGATGCCTTTATTTTTGCCCCGAACTTGCACTCAATGGGATTGATGACCACCAGAGATTTCGAAAATTACTTTACACTATTTAATTTAATGGATTCCTTTGTAAGTCCACCAGATTTATTAATATACCTGCGTGCGAGTGTCCCTACCCTCGTTAACCATATTCAAAAAAGAGGAAGAGACTACGAAGAAAGTATTCGCCTCGATTATTTAAAAAGATTAAACGAGCGCTATGAAGCATGGATTTCTACTTACGATAAAGGCAAATTATTAATTATTGATATTGATAATAACAACTTTACTGAAAACCAAGAAGATTTGGGTAAGATTATCAACTCCATAGACGCCGAAATAAACGGTTTATTTTAATCTAGATGATAGTAGTAACTGGTGCTGCAGGATTTATTGGAAGTTGCTTGATTGGGGAACTAAACCAAAAAGGGCTGCAGGAAATAATAGCCGTTGATGAGGAGGAAAGATCTGATAAAAAAGTAAATTATTCCACCAAAAAAATTCATCAGTTTATTAATAGAAATAACTTTATTGAATGGCTAGAAACGAATGCCGCTAGTGTTGATTTTGTTTTTCATATTGGTGCAAGAACAGATACTACTGAAAAAAACGTATCCATTTTCAACGAATTAAATTTAAATTATTCAAAATCAATTTGGAATATTTGTACCCTTCATGAAATACCAATGGTTTATGCAAGCTCTGCCGCAACCTATGGATTGGGTGAAAATGGCTACCAAGATAATCATGATACAATTCCATCATTGAAACCATTAAATCCTTATGGCGATTCAAAACAAGCTTTTGATTGTTGGGTATTGGAACAAACTAAATGTCCACCATTTTGGGCTGGATTAAAATTCTTTAATGTATATGGTCCGAATGAAAACCATAAAGGAAGAATGGCAAGTGTGATTTTTCATACCTTTCATCAAATTAAACAAAAGGGGGAAATGCGCTTATTTCGTTCGCATAATCCCAATTATAAAAATGGAGAACAGTTGCGCGATTTTGTATATGTCAAAGATGTGATTAACGTTTGCTGCTTTTTAATGTATGAAATGCCTAAAAGTGGTATCTATAATTTAGGTTCTGGAAAAGCAAGAACCTTCATGGATTTAGCATCCTTGACCTTTACTTCATTAGGCCTAAGTCCTAAAATAGATTTTGTTGACACACCAGAGGACATTAGGTCGACGTATCAATACTTTACCGAGGCAGACATGTCTAAATTACACGGAGTTGGTTACTCCTCCCCTTTTCACACCTTAGAAGAAGGAATTTCAGACTACGTCAAAAATTACCTAATAAAGGAAGTTATTTTTTAGATCAACGAAGAACTGGGCATTTATTTCCACTTCCTAAGCGAATTGTTACCATACCGCCACAGTAAACATACCAATCTTTCGTCGTTGGGTTTCCACGCACGGCATAAGCATTATCTACGATACTTTGATTCGATAAATCGGCTGCTAAGGATCCATATTCACTTGCAATAATTGCAGGATCGGCATAGCTAAATGCTTTAACATCATCGATATAATCCGTAAATGTTTTGCGAATAGCCAAATCAAAATTAAACGTGACATTTTTACCTAATGACGCTTTCACCCCTAATCCAAGAGGAACGCACAATTGAAACTTAGAATATTTCCTACTGCCATTAATGTCGGTGCCCTGAGCTTCAGTTCCTAGCACTTGTAAATCGATGGTTTCTCCATTAATTACGACACTTGGACTCATATAAAAAACACCTAATTGCGCTAAAATATACGCTGTACCTGAGTTTTTTTTCTGTCCAAATTGAAAAGGAAAGTAATGAAATTCAATACCGCCTGAAACTTCCTTTATAGGCGATTGAAAAGAGAGATTACGGTTAATGGTAACAGGATTCTTTGCATCACTGTCATATGCCTCCACTTTCCCTTGTAGGTAGTTAAAACGTACAGACAATCTTGAATGCACATTATACCTAAACATAAGTCCACCTGCCCAATTACTTTTATAGAAAGGCTTAAATTTATTTAAGTCGCCAATGTAATACATTTGACCAATCGATACCCCAAATTCAGAACGCGAAAAAAAATTTGCCTGCTGAGCGTGAGCAGAAGAGAAAAACAAGATGAAAAAATAAGATAAAATCTTAATTTTAAGTAGATTAGGTGTCAATAAAAAAAGATTTTGTTTTAGGTTCATTTTATTTTTAACAAGACCAACAATTAATAGAATGAT
>ENA-UOYL01000344-UOYL01000344.1-marine-metagenome-genome-assembly--contig:-NODE-344-length-16956-cov-3.282481_pt1 | contig 16956 bp, 14 predicted proteins | sample MGYA00238173_ERZ767189 | MGnify/ENA primary metagenome ERZ767189 (study PRJEB28943, sample SAMN06267163) | marine metagenome | isolation source: Columbia River Estuary | place: USA:Columbia River Estuary... | reverse complement strand
ACTGACCTGTAAAATCCTCATGGTGCAAATGCAACCAATCATAAGTGAGTAGTTTATCTTCTAAGACTTCATCATCAAAAACCTTTTCATATGGAATTTCTGCGTACTCAAGTACCATGGTTACAGCATCGTCCCACGGTTGTTTATTTGGTGGTGTATAAACTGCAATTTTCGGTGCTTTTTCAAGTTGCACAATTTCCATATTTACATCGGGATTTGCAATTTGTGTTCTAATTTGGTTGACTTGCCCATCTGCTAATACTTCATAGCGAATTCCTCGAAATATAAGTTCTTCTTCAATTGATTTTAAATGACGAATTAAAAAAGATCCCCCTCTATAATTTAAAAGCCATTCTATCGTGACCCCCTTTTCTAAAGTCCAGTATGCAAGGCCGTATGCTTTCAAATGATTTGTTTGAGATTCGTCCATTGGAACTAATAACTGAGTCGCTTTTAGTTGGCTTGAAAAAATGAGTAGTAAAAGGAATAAAATAAATCGACTTAGCATTATTTTAAAAAGGATTATCTTCATTTTGATTAAATTCTTCATTCTGATCGTCCGAAGAATTCATTTTACTTGGAAGAGTATAGGTATTTGAATCTTGATTAAAGGTTGAAAGATTGTTTTTTAACGGTTTTGATAATTCAAGATCACTTACTTCATGCAAATTTTCAAAACGAGCAAACTCAGGAACAAATCGTAAATTAACCTTACCAGTTTGTCCATTTCTATGTTTTGCAATAATGATTTCTGCCATTCCTTGCGTTGAATTTCCACTATCACTAGATGTTAAACCATACGTTTCTGGGCGGTAAATAAATGAAACAATGTCTGCATCTTGTTCTATAGCTCCCGATTCACGTAAGTCAGAAAGTAACGGGCGCTTATCACTTCGTGATTCTACAGCTCTACTTAACTGAGCAAGTGCAATGATAGGAACATTTAATTCTTTAGCAATTTCTTTAATAGACCGAGAGATTGTAGAAATTTCTTGTTCTCGATTTCCATATCCTTTTCCATCTTTAGCAGACATTAATTGAAGGTAATCTATAATTATTAATTCTACATTATGCTGAGCTTTCAAACGCCGACATTTTGCTCTAAAGTCAAAAATACTTAATCCTGGTGTATCATCTATAAAAATTGGAGCACTTGATAAATTCACAATACGTGAATGCATTTGTTGGAATTCATGGTCTTGTAATTCTCCCTTTCGTAATTTAACTGAATCAATTCGAGCTTCACTTGCAATTAATCGTTTTACCAATTGCACAGATGACATTTCCAAGGAAAAAATTGCAACCCCCATTTTGTGGTCAATTGCCGTATTTCTTGCCATAGAAAGTATAAAAGCAGTTTTCCCCATACCAGGTCTTGCTGCAAGTACAATCATATCTGAACGTTGCCATCCAGCAGTAATTTTATCTAAATCATGAAAACCTGAAGCTACTCCTGAAATTCCATCTTTATTTTTTGAAGCTTTTTCTATTTCCTGTATTGCTTCTCCAAGAAGATTTTTCATACTTAGAGCTTGTTTGCTCATGTTGTTTTCTGCAATTTGAAACAAGTTTGACTCAGCATTATTTAATAATTCGAATACATCACAAGTTTCATCGTAAGCATCTCGAATTATTTCACTACTAACACGAATTAGTTCTCTTTTTATAAATTTTTCGGTGATAATTCGAGCATGGAATTGAATGTGTGCTGAGGAAGCAACTCGATTTGTCAGCGATGAAATATATCCTGCGCCACCTGCTGCAGCTAATTCTCCATTTTTTTGAAGTTTCGAGGTTACTGTTACTAAGTCGACAGGATTATTAGTGGAAAATAATTCGCGAATAACACTAAATATTATTTGGTGCCTTGGATCGTAAAAACTACTTTGGTTTATAATTTGAACGCAATCATCAATCGCACTTTTTTCCAGCATCATTGCCCCAAGAACAACTTGTTCAATTTCGATTGCTTGTGGTGGAAGCTTTCCGATATCTCCGCTAAGTACTGAAGGGCTTTTTATACGTGAAATTGGTTTACGATTGTTTTCAATTGGATCCATACAACAAATATAACAAATGAAAATCCTTCAAAAAAATAAAGATGCAATTACTTTATAAAAAGATTTGAGTGCTATTTATGAACACTTGTTAATATCATTTTAATTCTTTTAAAGCACGAGCAGTACCAATACTTCTAGTAATATAATCATTTGCAAATTTAGGGCTTCTAGCAGGAGAAAATAATCTACCATAAAATATAATTTGAAGGTGGAGCTTGTTCCATGTTTCAATTGGAAATACTTTTTTTGCTGCTTTTTCAGTTTCAACTACATTTTTTCCTGAGCTAATTCCCCAACGGGTTAATAATCGATGAATGTGTGTATCAACAGGAAAAGCAGGGAAACCAAAAGCCTGTGACATAACAACAGATGCGGTTTTGTGTCCAACGCCCGGCAACTCCTCTAATAATTCAAATGAAACTGGCACTTCTCCTTTATATTTTGCAATTAAGATAGCGGAAAGATTCCAAATTGCTTGTGATTTTTTTGGAGAAAGTCCGCAGGGCCGAATGATTGCTTTTATTTCTTCAACACTTAATTTTACCATTTCAAATGGAGTAGGGCCTTTTTTGAAAAGTAAAGGCGTTATTTTATTAACTCGTTCATCTGTGCATTGAGCAGATAATAGAACTGCAATTAAGAGTGTGTATGGATCTGAATGATTCAGAGGAATAGGTGTCTCAGGAAATAAGATCTCCAATTCGTTAATTATATATGTCGCTTTTTCTTTTTTTGTCATTTTGAATTAAATAATAATTTCATTCTATAATCTTCCATTGCTTAAAATCGATTGTCTGCATTGTATTAATCCTATCAATTTTTTGACTTTTACTAAGAACAAAATCTTTAATTTGACAGTAGTTTTTTGGAATTTCATACTTATTAAGATAGTGAGTGAAATCCTTTTTTTTAAACTTAAGATTTACCTTTTCTTGAACTACTAGAACAATTTTTTGTCCTAAATGAACATCTTTCACAAACCAAATAAAAAAAGCTTGTTTGAGGAGGGGTTTTAATTTTAACTCAATTTCCTCTGGATTTACTTTTATCCCTCCGGTATTAATAATAAAGTCATAGCGGTTCAGATATTGAAAATGTTTTGAATCAATCAAATTAACGCAGTCGTTTGTTCGTAATTTTTCACTTAATACCTCTGGATAATCAATTATTAAACGTTGTTCATCACTACTAAATGTTATTCCTGGTAATGCTTCATAGTATTCTTCAGTTTCAAATCCAATTTTTCGAATTGCAACGTGGGAAATTGTTTCGGTCATTCCATAACTTTGAAATACTGTAATCTTTTTGTCTTTTAATTTCTGAATTAATTCTTCTGAAACAGGAGCTCCACCAACCAAAATAGTCTTAATTGACTTTAATTTTTCGAAAGCTGTATCTACTGCGGCTTCTAATTGCATAGGAACAAGTGCTACAAAATCAATCGGGGTTTTTAGTGTTAAAATTGGATTAGTTGACACTGTTACAACATGAAGTTTTAATCCTCCAATAAGTGATCGTACAAGCATCATTTTTCCTGCAATTGTTTCAAGAGAAAGACATAAGAGCGCGCTACTTCCTTTTTCAATCTTAAAATATTCTAGTGTTTTTCTTGCGGAAATCTGTATTTTTTCTTTTGCCAGTTCAATATTTTTTGGTTTTCCAGTAGATCCAGAAGTATAAATAGCAATAACTTTTTCATCATTTCCCCAGCTTTTTATAAAAGAAGTAACTTCTTCTTTTCTGCTAGTGTCATCATAATAAAGCGCTATTTTATGCATTAATTTCAATGCTTAGTATTCAATATCTAAATTGAAAATATTTTTTAAGGTATTTAAATTTGGATTCTTACTTGCCATTGCAGCAAATTTATCTTTTCCGGTTAAGTATTTTATTTCTTTAAGTGGATTATCTGTAAGGATTAACTCAATTGTAAGATTATAATTCTGAAGATTAGTTCTCAGAAAATCAGTAAATTCTGTTAAAAGCTGCTTTATATAATCCAATTGAACATTGTTGTCTAGTTCAACACCAAATCTATCTTCTGCAATAAAAAGTGGTTCGCGTTTTACCAATGCTTGATAGAATGTTTCCATTCCTTTTTCTTTCATTGTAAATGCAAATTGTTGCCAATACATTTTTAGATGTTCTATTGAATACCTTTCTTCAGGTAATTTTTCATTGTTTTTATCTACTATTTTCTTTTTATCGTTTTCGATAATTTTTTTAATAGATAAATGAACTTGATTTAATTTTCCACTAGGTTCAGAAACAATTTTTAGGGTTTCCTCTTCTTTTTCTATTACTTTTTTTACTGTAGTTTCCTTTGGTTTTTCGACCTTTTGTTTTTTTCGCAATGTTTGAATTGCAGAAGGAAGAATATCAATGCGATCCGTCAGGGATTTTTTTTTTCGTTCTCTTGTTTAAGAGAACACAAGAGCATGAGTGTTACTTCAATGAGTAAACGCTGATTTTTTGAAGATTTAAATTCAGTATCCGTTTTACTAATTGCCATTAGCGTACGTAGAATGCGAGGAGAATCAATTTCTTTCGATAGGTCAATAAATCGCTGTTGTATAGCTTCTGGCACCTCTAGTAAACTTGCTGAGCGTTCGTCTTTGCAGACTAACAAGTTTCGGTAATGTTCCGCAAGTCCAATGATAAAATTATGACCATCAAAACCTTTTTCGTAAATTTCATTAAGAATAATAAGTGTTGCTGAAATATCTTCTTTTTCAATTGCTTCAGTAAGTTTGAAGTAATAGTCATAATCTAAGATATTCAAGTTTTCAATTACATCAGAATAGCTTATTTTATTTCCAGCAAATGTTACGATTTGATCAAAAATTGACAAGGCATCGCGAAGAGAGCCATCTGCTTTCATTGCAATAATATGCAATGCTTCATTTTCTGCACTTACATTTTCCTTGAGGGAAATTTGAGCTAGGTGTTCTGCCATATCTTTCACGCGAATTCGACCAAAATCAAAAATTTGGCAGCGTGAGAGAATTGTTGGAATTATTTTATGTTTTTCAGTTGTCGCTAAAATAAAAATAGCATGTTTGGGTGGTTCTTCCAACGTTTTTAAAAAAGCATTAAATGCGTTAGTTGATAGCATGTGCACCTCATCAATTATAAATATTTTGTGTGTTCCTAATTGCGGAAGTATGCGAACTTGGTCAATTAAATTACGGATATCGTCTACGGAATTATTGGAGGCTCCATCTAATTCAAATACATTTAATGAATTCCCAGTATTAAAGGAAATACAAGAATCACAGGTATCACAAGCCTCAATTGCTTCACTTCGATTAAAACAATTGATTGTCTTTGCTAAAATTCGAGCAGTTGTTGTTTTTCCAACACCTCTAGACCCACAAAATAGAAATGCTTGAGCAAGGTGCTTATTCTGAATTCCTTTTTTTAAAGTTTCTGTAATAGCGTGCTGTCCGACAACTGTATCGAAGGTTTGAGGGCGATATTTACGTGCAGAAACTATAAAATCAGACATGCAACAAAATTAAGATAATTCATTGATTCAAAAAACAAAAGATACGAACAATTTGAATATTTTTCTGGACTTATTTCTGAGGAAAAATTTCAACAAGTGTTCCTGCTTTTGGCCCCCATAATTTTAAGTTCAGAGGTATTTCAAAACGATTTTCTTCTCTTAATTCTCCTACTTCATTTTCATTTTCATACAAAACAGTTCGTAATTCAATTTTTTCTTTTGATATAAAAATCCAATTAAATTGATTTACACCTTCTGCATCGCGCGTCCATGATTTTGAATCGTCTGCTGCCCTTAATGGTGCACCCCAACATCCTTCTCCTGCATAAACAATTCCTTTTTCATCATTCCTTTCAAATCCTTCATCTGAGAGAGGACCAGAAGAACTGACAATTGGCCAGGTAACTTTGCAGGTGTGAGAATCATTTTCAAGACATAGTCTCACATTTTTATACTTTTCAAATAAGGGAACAAAATTTTTGTACTGCGTTTCCATTTCTTTTTTAAAGGCAACATGTGCTCTAACTGGACGGTGGTATTGAGGTAATTGCCAATAATAATCCTTATGTTCTTCTAACGTTTTTCGTAGGAAAAATTTTTGAGGCCCGATTTTCAAAATTTCAGAATTTAAGGAAATAAGATTTAGGAGCTTGCCTCCAAAGTTTGTTTCGTAATAAATTTTCTCATGAGGACAATCAAAAAGCTCTACCATAACTTTATTGCTTTTCTCGTGATTCCCTCGTGTGACAACAAGTGGAGAAATTCTTCCATTTTCTGAAATCGTATATTCCCAATCAACAAACCATTCTAACCATTGTTTATCGATATCCAATCCTGTAAAATCTCCATTAAATAAAACTGCATGAGGCTTTAATTTAGCCACTAATTTATTTGCTTTAATTCTCACTTCTCTTCCGTCTCTTGAATCTCCTCCGGCAATAAAACTCAATTTAGTATCTGAAGAATTAGAAACTGTTGAGAAATAATATGTTTTATTGAATCCTTCCGAATCTTGGATTATAAAATAATAGCGTGTATTTGGCTTTAAATCTTTTAGTCGAATAATATGGTTATTCATTCCTTTTGCTGAATTGACACTTGATAGCTTAAAAGAATTGACGTAATTATTTATAGAGGGTTCTATTGTATCAATGTAAAAATTTAAAAAAGTCCCAGAGTTTTGATCCCAGATGATCGTTGCTGAATTAGAGGCGTCTTGATTAAACATTACTCTTACAAAACGTGAATTAGCTTTTAGATCGACACTCGCAAATAATAGAATTCCACAAAGGATGATTAATTTTTTCATTTTAATTTCAAAAAAAATAGCATTGTTTTGAGGTATAAAACTAAAGTGCTTCTGGCATTTCGAAAAATCAGTTATTTGCCTCTTGAACTTCCAGTTTTAACAGGAGCTACTTTCCTGCTATTTGAAGATTTTGATGCTTTTATTGGTGCTCCAGTACTCACTGGTTTTTTTGAAACAGCCTCTTTTTTAATTTTAACTTTTTTTAGGGTTTCATCGCTTGCATCACCTTCTTCAACCACAGTTTCTGATTTTAAGAGATCTGCTTTTAATAACAAGTTGTACCATTGAAATAATTTGCGGACATCAGATCCGTAAACACGGTCTTTGTCGTAATTCGGGACAATTTCTCCCATTTCTTTCTCTAAAGCTGGCAATTCAATCTTATGATTTGGAGCTTCTTTTCCAGCATACTTCTCCAACATTTTTGCTAAAACTTCTACTAATTTTACATCTTCATCAATAGTAAAAATACTGATGTCTTCTAATGTTGATATTTTTTCTGTAGCATGTGCAGGAAAACGCTTTTTGTCAAGCATTGATTCTACAATCACACTGTTTTTACCCTGCGTTATAACTTTAAAAATCCCTGGCCTTCCTGAAATAGCAATAATTCCTTTTAAATTCATAAATTTTAATAATTATTTATTGGTCAAAAATAGAAAATCTTTTAATAATTGCTCTACTTTTTTAAGTAAAATAAGCGATTGAAGACTTTAATTAAGCAATAATAGAAAGAATTCTTTAATTATGTGTACCTTTGCACCCAAATTTAAAAACACACAATGACATTCGAAGAGCTCGGATTGAAGAGTGAGGTGCTGAAGTCGTTAGAAGAATTGGGTTTTACAGCACCAACTCCAATCCAGGAAAAAGCAATCCCCTACCTGATGCAGGAAGATTGCGACTTTGTCGGCTTAGCGCAGACAGGTACAGGAAAGACGGCAGCATTTGGTTTGCCGCTCATTAATAACATCGACACGAAGGCAAGACTGCCTCAAGGTTTGATAATTTGTCCCACACGAGAATTATGCTTGCAAATAACTAAAGACTTAGAAACATATTCTAAGTTTTTAGACTGCAATATTGTCTCTGTTTATGGTGGAACTGATATCCGAAAACAAATTACTGACGTAAAAAAAGGAGTTGCAATTATTGTTGCCACACCCGGACGTTTAATGGATTTAATAAATCGTAAAGTAATTCAACTTTCTCAAGTTCGCTATGTAATTTTAGATGAAGCCGACGAAATGTTGAACATGGGTTTCAAAGAAGATATTGATTCAATATTAGATACAACGCCCGTTGATAAAAATGTTTGGTTATTTTCAGCTACGATGCCAAATGAAGTTGCACGTATTGCTAAAACATACATGCACGATCCTTTGGAGGTTTCTATAGGTCATAAAAATCAAACCAATGAAAATATTGATCATGTATATTATTTGGTAAAAGAAAGAGATCGCTATGAAACAATTAAGCGTCTTATTGATTTTAATCCGAGTATTTATGGTCTTATTTTCTGTCGTACAAGAAACGAAACAGCAAATGTTGCCGAAAAATTAGCTAAGGAAGGTTACAACGCAGAACCTTTGCATGGAGATTTAACCCAAGCAATGCGTGACCGTGTTATGGATCGTTTTAGAAGTAAAGAATTACAAATTCTAGTAGCAACTGATGTTGCAGCTCGTGGTTTAGATATTGATAATATTACTCACGTAATAAATTATAATTTACCAGATGACATCGAAAATTACACTCATAGAAGCGGTAGAACTGCTCGTGCGGGTAAAAAAGGAGAGTCTTTGGTTCTTGTAAATGGACGAGAGATGGTAAAGATTAAAGCAATTGAGCGACAAATGCGCACCAGCTTTCGTCAAGGAGAAATTCCAGGTGCTGAAGAGATTTGTGAAATTCAGTTGATGAAGTTGATTAATAACACAATCGCTCAAGAAGTTAAAGAAAAAGATATTACTAAGTTTATGCCTCAGATTTTAGCAGCTTTTGAGGAATTTTCGAAAGAAGATGTTATCAAGCGCTTTGTATCTGCTGAATTTAATCGTTTTATTGAATATTATCAACGTGCAGGAGATTTAAATGCTGCTGCTCGCAATGATGATCGTTCTTCAGTAGATCGACCGACTAGAAGAGAACGTGTTCGTGAAGAGGGGAAAACTAGGTTTTTTGTAAATATCGGTCGTCGTGATGGTTTTAATCCAGGTGCTTTATTGCGTGTAGTTTGTGATGCTACAGGATTGAATTCAGCAGCTATTGGAAGAATTGATATTATGACCTCATTTTCATTTTTTGAAGCAGATGAAGAACATTCAGAAAAAATATTAAAAACTGTCAACGGAACTGAGTTTGAAGGTCACCAAGTAAGTATTGAAATTACAACATCTACAGAAACTAGCGATAGAAGCGATAAACCAAGAAGTGGCGGATATGGCGGTGATAAACCAAGAAGTGGATCTTTCGGCGGTGGATCTCGAAGTGGAAGCTTTGGTGGCGGTTCTAGAAGTGGTGGATATGGTGGCGATAAACCAAGAGGTGGTGGAGAACGCAGTGGCGGTTATGGTGGTGATAAACCAAGAGGCGGTGGAGAGCGAAGTGGTGGTTATGGTGGCGGAAGCTCTCGAAGCGGCGGATTCTCTGGAAGCCGAAGCGGCGGATCGTATGCTGGAAAAAGAACAGGTGAAGGATTTTCAAGTTCAAAGTTGAATGACCGAGTATCCAACCCTGGTGAAACGAGAGAGAGAAGAAGCCCAGGTGGTGGTTTTGGAAAAAAGAAATATTAATAATGTCATTCAAAAACAGCCAAAAAGTTGTTTTATAAAATAAAAGATTAAATGGAAATAAGGAATATTGCAATCATAGCTCACGTTGACCACGGTAAAACTACCTTGGTTGATAAAATGATTGAAGCAGGTAATGTTGAAAACGAGAGAGAGCGTCTTACTGGAGATTTAATTATGGATAACAATGATTTGGAACGTGAAAGAGGAATCACGATCGTTTCAAAAAATGTATCTGTTCTTTACAAAGGCACAAAAATTAATATCATTGACACTCCCGGTCACGCAGACTTTGGGGGAGAAGTGGAACGAGTTTTAAATATGGCAGATGGTGTTTGCTTACTAGTTGACGCCTTTGAAGGCCCAATGCCCCAAACTCGCTTTGTTCTTGGGAAAGCCCTAGCTCTAGGATTGAAACCTTTATTAGTGATAAACAAGGTTGATAAAGAAAATTGTACGCCAGATGAGGTGCATGAAAAAGTCTTTGATTTAATGTTTGAGTTGGATGCAACTGAAGAACAGCTAAACTTTCCTACAATATATGGTTCGGCAAAAAATGGTTGGATGTCGGAAGATTGGAAGCAACCTACGAATAATATTTCAGCACTTCTTGATACAATTTTAGAGTATTTTCCGCCAATTACTATTCAAGAAGGAAATACTCAAATGTTAATTACATCTTTGGACTATTCTTCTTACGTTGGTAGAATTGCTATTGGTCGTTTAACACGAGGAGAAATTAAAGAAAATCAGGCTATTCTTGTTTCTAAATCTGATGGAACTTTACAAAAGCACAGAATTAAAGAGATTTTTGTTTTTGAGGGAATTGAACGGAGAAAAGTTACGCATGTTCAAGCAGGAGATATTTGCGCTATTACTGGAATCGAAGGTTTTGAAATTGGAGATTCTATTTGTGATGCAGAAAATCCAGAACCTTTGCCAACAATTAAGATGGATGAGCCAACAATGAGCATGCTTTTTTCTATAAATGATTCTCCATTCTTTGGAAAGGAAGGAAAATTTGTGACATCTCGACACATTTCAGATCGACTTCAAAAAGAATTAGAAAAAAATCTTGCTCTGCGTGTTTCAGATACCGACAAAGCAGATAAATGGATGGTTTTTGGAAGAGGTGTTTTGCATTTATCAGTTTTAATTGAAACAATGCGTCGTGAAGGATATGAAATACAGGTTGGACAACCTCAAGTTATAATTAAAGAAGTAACGGGTGTTAAATGCGAACCAGTTGAAGAATTGACAATTGATTTACCTGAAATTCATAGTGGAACTGCAGTTGAAGCTGTTACAAAACGAAAAGGGGAAATGAAAAACATGGTTCCAAAAGGTGAACGAATGATTATTACTTTTGAAATTCCTTCGCGTGGTATTATAGGGCTCCGAAATTATTTATTAACGCAAACTGCTGGTGAAGCAATTATGAATCATCGATTTGTTGAATATCAACCTTATAAAGGTGAAATATCTGGTCGACAAAATGGTTCTTTAATTTCTTTAGAGCAAGGAACATCAATACCTTTTTCTTTAAATAATCTTCAAGAACGTGGAAAATTCTTTATTTCACCAAATGAAAATATTTATGAAGGTCAAGTTATTGGAGAAAATTCTCGTGCTGGTGATTTATGTGTTAATGTAACAAAGACTAAGAAAATGTCGAATATGCGCTCTTCAGGTGCTGATGAAAAGGTTCGACTTGCTCCTCCAAAACTCTTTAGTTTAGAAGAGTGCTTGGAATACATTCAAGGTGATGAATATGTTGAAGTAACTCCTCAAAATCTTCGTATTAGAAAAGTATTATTAAAGGAGACGGAACGTAAAAGAGGTATTAAAATTTCATAAGTTTTTCTATTTTATTGTCTTTACTTTTTATTCAAAGTACTACAAAATGTAATAATTTTAGCTTTAAAACGTTAAATAACAAGTGAAAAAGCTTCTATTTTCTTTATTTATTTGTTTTAGTTGTCTTAAATTTTATGCACAACAGGCAAACAATTGGTCGCGCTCAGAACTTGGGTTTTCACTTGGAACGATGTATTATATTGGCGATTTAAATCAATTTAGACCGTTTTACGAAACCAATTTAGCAGGTGGATTGATGTATCGTTTTCATTATCATTCTCGTTTAACTCTTCGTTTTAATTATACTTATGGTAGCTTGGATGCTGATGATAAAGATTCAAAGATTATCATTAATAAAAATAGAGATTTAAATTTTCATACAGACATTCACGAGCTTGTAGGAGGAATTGAGTTTCATTATTTGCCATTTCAATTGGGACATAAGCGCTATCCAGGAACTGCGTATATTTTAGCTCAATGCGGGGCTTTTTATATGAATCCTAAAATAAACTACAATAATCAAGAAATTGCACTTCAGCCTCTAGGAACTGAAGGACAAATGCGGGGTCAAAGGTATGATAAAGTACAATTTTGTATTCCCATTGGTTTGGGCGCAAAATTTTCTTTAGGTAAATCTGCTTCATTTAGTTTTGATGTGGCTATTCGCAAAACATTCACAGATTATATTGATGATGTTGGCGCTACTTATTATCCTAACACAAATCTTATACCCTCTTTAAATGGAACGCTTGCAGGTTCTATATCAAATCAAAGTATAGATGGAACGCGCTACGGCATTAGGGGGAATTCAAGAACAAGTGATTGGTATGTATATGCTGGTGCAAATCTCACATTTCGATTAGGAAAAGGAAATTTTTGTTGGGATTGGAAATAATATTTTAGATATTATAATTTGAACTTTTTAGAAAAGGCATCCCAATTCCAAATAAAGTTTACCATAATTTCATCCATTCTTTTTAGAAATAATGGATTTGGTGCTTGCATCCTTTTAAAATATTCATCTTGAAATTCATTCAATTTATATTTGTAAAAAATGGCTTTTGACATACCATAAACCCAATTTTTTGAAGGATGGTTTACACGCGCAATAAAACTTTGATATTCTTTTATTAATTTCTTAAAGCTGCTAATATCAATAGCATATAATTTCGAAAGTTTTTCAAAAATTATCTTTTCAACTCTTTCAGTTTGATCAGCTTCAAAATTACTTTCTAAATAAGAAAGATTTCCTACAATAACAATTAAGCCAAATTCACGATTATTATTTTTGTTAATATTGGGAGAGGTAGAAAATGCTGTATCCTCATTAATTAATAGCGCGACTTCTTCAAAGCCTTTGTCTACACTATCAAATATAGCATTGATAAATATATTTGCTACTTGATTATCGGTTAATCTTCGCTTTATCAGTGTGCTAAACATTTCTATTGTTTATTTAAATGTATAATTACAAATTTAAGATACTACGTAATTGTATAGATTCTTTATTTAAAATGGTTATTAACCAAGTTTTCAACAGAGATAGTAATACTAAATTGTTTACAACTCTATTTTTCTTTTTTCTAAACTAAACTTACCTTTGCACAAAAATTAAGATATGAAAGCAGTAATTTCTACGAATAAAGGACAAATGCATGTTGCATTATACGATTTAGACGCACCGAAAACAGTTGCTAATTTTGTAAAATTAGCCGAATCAGGTTTTTACACTGGCCTTAAGTGGCACCGAGTGATTCCTGACTTTGTTATTCAAGGAGGTTGTCCAAATGGAACTGGTGCAGGTGGTCCGGGATATCAAATCGATTGCGAATTAGATGGTGAAAATCAATTTCACGATACTGGTGTGCTATCAATGGCTCATGCTGGAAGAAATACTGGAGGCTCTCAATTTTTTGTTTGTCATTCTAGAAGGAATACAGCTCATTTGGATAGAAATCATACTTGCTTTGGAAAGGTAACCGATGGATTGGATATTTTGGATCAAATTCGTGAAGGTGATTCAATTGATTCAATTGAAATAATTAAAGAATAGAATTCATTGATTTTTTAATCAACGCAAATTTTTTCTGCTTGAAAAAAGCCGCTTTCAACATCGATGTCTATTCTTCCTAAATAAACACCACCCCATCCAACTTGATTAACTAAAACATCTTTGTTTTTTGAGTTTTTAAGAACAAGCGGTTTATCAAAAAATGTATGCGTATGACCTCCAAGAATTATATCAATATTTTGAGTCTCTACTGCTAATTTTCTATCGGAATTGATGTTTTTATTTTCGTACTCAAATCCCAAATGTGAAAGGCAAATTACTAAATCACAGGATTTAGATTTTAATTCACTTGCTATTTTATTTGCAGTACTTATCGGATCTAAGTAGCGTGTATTACCATATTTATCCATAGGAACTAGGCCTTTAAGAGCTATACCGATTCCAAAAACACCAATCTTTATTCCTGCTTTATGAAAAATATGATACGCTTTTGTTTTACCAGATAGAATTGTTTCTGAAAAATCATAATTCGCACATAAAAACGGGAAATTAGCAAATTGTTGGGCATTTAAAAAGCCCTCTAAACCAATATCGAAATCATGGTTTCCCATTGTTGCAGCATCGTATTCAAGAAGCGACATCAATTTCATTTCTAGCTCTCCATTAAAAGTATTAAAGTAAGGTGTGCCTTGAAAAATATCTCCTGCATCCAATAGTAAAACATGCTCTTCTTCACTTCTTATTTTTTGGAGAATAGTGTGGCGTTTGGAAACACCTCCCATGTTAGGAAATTTAGAATGCTTGCTTGGGAAAGGCTCAATTGTTGAATGTGTATCATTTGTATGCAAAATCACAAGGCGTTTTTTTTTCTTCAGATTTTCTTGACTAAAAAGTGAAGGTGAAACAAGTAGAGTTCCTGTTCCTAAAACTATATTTTGGATAAAATTTCTTCTTTTCACACGCGCATTATTTTATTCTTAATTCTTCATTAAAAATTAAAGTATCTTGACTTTTTACTTCTTCAATAAATGCATTTCTAAGAAGTTTGCCATTCATTATTGCATTTGTTCTTTGTTCAAAAAAACTCATTTTATCTCCACCATTCATCAAATAATCTGAGGTAAGAACCCAAAAATGAGTCATTTTTTCATTGTTTCCATTTATTAGCAATTTTCCATTTTCTAATTTAGCATTTGCTATTGGTTCACCTCCAGATTGACTTAAATATTTTTCAATCTCGGCAATAGAACTTATTGGAAGTTCAACCCAAACGATTGTGTTGTCGAAAGGCATTAATTTATAAATATCTCCTAAGGAAACTGTTCCTTTGCCTATTGTAGAGCGCAAACCTCCAGTATTTAGTAAGCAAAAAATAGGCTGTGCTAATTTTACATTTTTTGTTTGGTTCGTAAAAATTGCATCTGCGCACCAATTCATTAGTGAGGAAGAAGGGCGTTGAATTTCAAAATTATCTTTTGAGAAACCAAGAACTTGATTCATTTCTTTGTCAAGTGAATCTTTGTAGGGCTGAATCAGTTCGTCAATTTTTGACGAATTAGACACAGAAGAATCTATCGCTTGTTTTGGTGATAAGTGATGTATCATTAAATGGGAAGAGCAAGCGAAAAGACTTGCCCCCAAAAAACTCATTAAAATGAGTCTAATCATTATTCAATAATGATTGATCGTTGCGCTGTCCCAAATGGAGTTACTACCTTAACCAAGTAAGTTCCTGCATTTAATTTTGAAATATTTGCTTTCACAAGAGCTAGATTATTAACATCAGCAGATAATACAACTCTTCCTTGGAAATCAATTATTTGATAAGAAGATATAGTTGTAGCATCCACATGTAAATTTATTTCATCCTTGCTTGGATTTGGATAAGTAATAAATCCATTGTTTAATAATCCATTATGGACTATACAAGAGCAACAAGCCACAACAGTTGTTGATCGATTTAATGCTAATTCCAACCTTAATATTAATCCATTAAGTTGGTTACAATTTGACCTTCGTGCAGGTATAGATACGTATGTCGACAAAAGAGTTTATTTTTCTCCAGTTGGATCAACTAGCTATAATAATGGTCGACTAGAAAACGAAAATTTTATTAATTCTGAGTTTAACATCGATGCCATTGCTAGAGCAGATTTTCCGGATTTAATTAAAGATAAACTTGGACTAAATGCAACTTTAGGCTATAATATAAATGATAGAAATAGAAGTGTATTATTTACTGCTACTCAAAACTTTTTAGTTAATAGTAGGATTCAATCATTCAGCAATGGTGTTGCACCTTTTGATGTTACTAACAGCACCAATCATATTCGTTCCAATAGATTGTACTCTATCTTAGCATTTGATCTATATAAACAAGTATTCTTGAGTGTGTCGGGTACTCAAGAAGCCGCTTCAACCATTAAAGGAACTTACTTTTATCCTTCAATGGATTTGGCTTGGCAGTTTTCGCAATTGCCCAATATGACCAATAAAATACTTTCTTTCGGTAAAGTTAGATTGACATATGGACAAGTTGGGGTTCAGCCAACGGCTTACAAGTTTGGCACTACCTATGAAACATTTACTTACTCTACTTATGATGATGCGCTAGACATAAACGAATTTGGAGGAGGTTTTAGACTTAACGATGACCAGGGAAATAGCACCCTAAATCCAGAAATAAAAACTGAATTTGAATTGGGCACTGACTTGCGTTTCTTTAATGACCGTTTAAATGTAGGTTTTACATATTACAAGAATGAAATTGATAATATACTTCTTGCTGTTAATTTGTCTCCCTCTTCAGGATTCCTTTCGAAGTATTCCAATGCAGGTAAAATGCAAAATAAAGGTATAGAGCTAGATTTAGGGTATAAAATTTTAAACAAAACCAATGTTGGTTTAGAAGTCTATGGAAATTGGAACAATAACCAAAATAAAGTTCTGGACTTGGCAGGTGCTGCTAGAGTTGAATTAACTAACCAATCTATTACATCTAATGCAATTGTTGGGCAGCCTCTAGGTACACTTTTCTCAAGCAGGGCTGAGAGAAATGATAAGGGCGCCTTGGTTTTAGATGCCAATGGTTTTCCAAAATTGGCACCTCAACAAGGTATTATTGGTAACCCTAATCCAAATTGGAGGGGTGGATTTGGACTTAAAGGATTTTTCAAGAAATTAAATTTTAACGTATTATTTGAAACTTTTCAAGGGGCAGATTTTGCAGAAAGATCTCGCTTTGTTTTAAACTCTTTTGGAACTTACGATGACACAGGTAACGAGGTTACTTTAACAAAAGATCTAAAAAACTCAGCAGGAAAAGTATTCCCAGCAGGAACAACATTAAGAGGCAATATCTTTAATTTTGGTGCGGGGGATGTATTGTTGGATGAAAACTGGTATACTACTTTGGGTGG
>ENA-UOYL01000343-UOYL01000343.1-marine-metagenome-genome-assembly--contig:-NODE-343-length-16986-cov-3.550121_pt1 | contig 16986 bp, 17 predicted proteins | sample MGYA00238173_ERZ767189 | MGnify/ENA primary metagenome ERZ767189 (study PRJEB28943, sample SAMN06267163) | marine metagenome | isolation source: Columbia River Estuary | place: USA:Columbia River Estuary... | reverse complement strand
TGAGGGGTGTCTTGTTTTTATGCATCCACAACTCTGGTCGGTCGCAAATGGCGGCAGGGTTTATGCGTCACCTCGGTGCTGGTCGTGTCGCTGTTTATTCAGCCGGGTCGGAGCCCGCGAGTGCAATTAATCCCTCTGCGGTTGCAGTAATGCAGGAAGTCGGAATCGACATTGCATCTGCTCAGCCACAACTGTGGACGATGGAGATGTTGGAGGCTGTCGATGTCGTTGTGACAATGGGTTGCGGAGACGCATGTCCGTTTTTGCCCGGCAAGAAGTATGTGGATTGGTCACTCAAAGATCCCGCTGGTCAGGGCGTAGAAGCCGTGCGTCCGATCCGCGACGAAATTCAACGACTTGTTGAAGACTTACTCGCGCAAATTGCGTAACTTGCAAAATCCGTACTATGCAAATGCAGCAAAAAGTTCGTTGATTGCTTTTGCCTGACCGCCAGAGGTAGACGACATCACCGCAATTGGCAAAACACCTGCGTTGGCCCATGCTGCAAATTGTTCGCGAACTTGTGGCGCTGTTCCCGAGATAGTGCAGTCGCGTAGCCATGCGTCGCTCATTGTGGCTTGCAATGTTTGAGCCATTGATTCTTTGGGAGTCGTTGCGAGCACATGCTCAATCGCGTCCATCTCGTCGACGTAACCAGCGTTACGCCAATAGTTGCGATAGTTGGGGAGCGAGACGTAGCCCGTCAGTGTTTTTCGGTGCAAGGCCAATGCTGTGTCAATGTCGTCGCTGATGATGGTTGGAACCATGTTGGACATAAAGAATGTTGATTGTTTGTCGGCGGGGAGTAACGCAACCTGACGACCAATGTCGCGCAACGATGCATTTGCCCAAATAGCGCCTTCCGATATTTGGTGCGACAGTGCGAGCATTTTGTCACGCAGAGCCGCTAGATAAATCGGTGGGAGTTCTCCAGAAAATTTTTCATTTGCGCGCATTGCTGCAACGTAATTGGAAATATCACTGAGAGGCTTGCCGGTTTCCACGCCGAGACGTTGCACTACTGGTCCGTGACTGACTCCAATGCCGAGTCCAAATCGTCCGCGAGATATTTCGTGAATGTGTGCTGCGGTATTTGCTGTCTCGACCGGATGGCTGTAATACATCGGTTGTATTGATGTCCAGAAGTGGATAGTGCTTGTGGCATGAGCGAGAGAAGTGCACAGTGCCATGGTGCCGCCGAGGCTTGGGCAGGCAAGACCTTCAAAGCCAAGTTGCTCAGCCTTTTGTGCCAACTCCAAAATTGCATTGCGCTTGGTGGGCGATGCGACGATCGAAATTGCTGGTTTGGAATACGGGTTTGTTGGGAATTGCGTCATGGTCTCGCTGCTTTCGTACTGACTTTGTATTTTCCGTTTGAAAAGCTTCTAGACGGTCTACCGTATACGGCGTGAACATGTTGCGGGTTGCAATGGTGAGTCCCTACAGCGTGTCGGTTCCGGGCGGAGTGCAAGCCCAAGTCATGGGTTTGGCGCGCGAACTTCGCCGCATCGGCCACGAAGTGCGAGTGCTTGCGCCATGTGATGGTCCGCCCCCTGAGCCATTTGTGACACCATTAGGTCAGAGCCTGCCAACTTCTGCCAACGGCTCTGTTGCACCGCTTGCGCCAGACCCATCAGCAGCACTGCGCACGATTCGTGCTCTAAATGATGAGGCCTTCGACATCATTCACTTGCACGAACCCATCGTGCCTGGTCCTACGGTCACGAGTTTGTTGTTGCGGCTCGCACCGACAGTGGGAACATTTCATGCTGCTGGCGATTCATCGTCATATCGAGTTCTCAACAAAACTGCGCGTTGGGCGGCCAATCACCTGAGTGCGCGCGTTGCGGTGTCAGAAGCCGCGAAGGAACTTGCATCGAGGTATCTCGACGGCGACTATCAGGTGCTATTCAATGGCATTGAAACTTCGCGCTATTTGAAAGTTGGCGCGCAACGTGAGACTCAACCAACAATTTTTTTCTGTGGACGTTTCGAACCACGTAAAGGACTTGAAGTATTGCTTGGTGCGATGAAGTACTTGCCGCACAACTTTGCACTGTGGATAGCAGCAGATGGTCCTGGCATAGACGAGATGCACAAGCTGTATGAAAACGATCATCGCATTTCGTGGCTTGGCCGAATTACCGAAACAGACAAGCTTGACCGATTATCGCGCTGCAATGTGTTTTGCGCGCCATCATTGCGAGGTGAATCATTTGGCATAGTTTTGCTTGAGGCGATGGCTGCAGCGGTTCCACTTGTGACCACCGATATTGATGGGTACCGAAATGTTGCAACGCACGAAGTGAATGCCTTGCTCGTTGCTCCGGGCGACGAAGAGCAATTAGCAAATTCGATTACTCGGATCGTTCAGGACACAAATTTGTCGCAGCGTTTGGTAGCCGGTGGTCTCAAGCGCGCGGAGGATTTTTCGATGCAACGTCTTGCTACCGAATACGTAGCAATCTACGAGAGGCTCTTGGCGGCTGAAAAAAATAATGAGATTGCAGTGCAACCAAACAGACTTCTGGCAATGTTCGAGCATCGCGTGCTCCGCCGACCACAAGTGGGCCAAAATTGATACGAACATGTCAAGACGCGGTATCGCGAGACTGAACTAGACTGAGCAACATGAACATTCTTGTTGTAGTAGTCGTTGTTGCAGCCGTGTTGCTGGCGTTGGTGCTGCTGTATAACTCACTCGTTGGTCGCCGCAACGAGGTCGACAACGCATGGTCGCAAATTGATGTGCAACTCAAGCGCCGACTTGATCTCATTCCAAACTTGGTCGAAACCGTCAAGGGCTATGCCGCCCATGAGAAGGCGACATTTGACGCTGTGATCCAAGCGCGAAATTCGGCGATCGGTGCCACGTCTTCACCAATGGCGCAAGCAGCGGCCGACTCGGCAGTCACCGGGGCACTGCGACAGTTGTTTGCGCTGTCAGAGGCCTACCCAGACCTCAAGGCCAATCAAGGTTTTGTTTCGCTGCAAGAAGAATTGTCCAATACCGAGAGTCGCATTGCGTATGCACGACAGTTTTATGGCGATGCTGTGCTGTCGTACAACACGGCAATACAAAAGTTTCCTGGATCGCTCGTTGCTAGTTCGTTCAAGTTCACTCAGCGTGAATATTTTGAGGCCGAAGATGCTGCGCGCACCACACCCGAAGTTAAGTTTTAGTTAGATCGGAAGTTTAAAGTTTCATGAATGACCTCATTGCGTCGAATAAGCGACGCACATTTTTCTTGCTCACCGGATTTATCGTCATCACCGTGTTGGTTGGCATGGCTGTTGGTGTGCTCATCGGCAACGGTGCCACAGGGACGATCATCGCGTTGGTCTTCTCGGCAGTATTTGCGTTTGGCTCATACTGGAAGTCAGATTCTGTTGCGTTGGCAGTGAGTCGTGCCGTGCCAGCCGATCCCATCGAGTTTCGTCGTCTGCACAACCTGGTTGAAGGTTTGTGCATCGCGAGCGGATTACCAAAGCCGCGCGTATTTGTGATTCGTGATGATGCGCCTAACGCGTTTGCAACTGGTCGAAACCCCAAGCACGCTGCAATTGCAGTGACGACGGGTCTGCTCGAAAAAATGAATCGCGTCGAGTTGGAAGGCGTTGTTGCCCACGAACTTTCGCATATCAAGAATTACGACATTTTGGTCAGCACGTTGGCGGTCACGCTGGTTGGCACGATTGCGCTCATCACCGACATCACTATTCGCATGATGTGGTGGAACGGCGGGCGAGTGAGTCGTGGCAATGACCGCCGCGACAGCACCAATCCACTTGCTTTTGTTGGTATTGCGTTGTTGATACTCGCACCGATCTTGGCCAAGATTATGCAAGCCGCCGTTAGTCGAAGGCGCGAAACGTTGGCCGATGTCTCGGCATGCAAAATGACCAGGTATCCGCCAGGTCTCATCTCGGCACTCGAAAAACTTCAGGCCGATAGCACCGTCACCCATTCGGCCAGCATGGCAACGGCGCATATGTGGATTGAACAGCCGATGTCTGGTGTGAATGACGCAGGTCGATTGGGTATGTGGCATAAACTTTTCAATACGCATCCCCCATTGGCAGAAAGAATTGCGCTGCTCAGAGAGATCTAACCATGAAAAATCGTGCACTAATTTTCGGTTCAATCGTTGCAACATCGATGTTGGCGCTGGCTGCATGCGGAGGATCATCTAGTTCGACGGAAAGCTCAGTGGCAGAAACCACTGTTGTTACAGAGACAACGATTCCAGAGATCGTCAACCCGTTGACGGGTTTGCCAAATACTGATCCATCTACGCTGAATCGCCCTGCGATGGTTGTAAAAATCGACAACCACCCATCTGCTCGTCCGCAGTTGGGCATCAATCAAGCAGACATCATTTTCGAAGAGAACGTCGAAAAGTTGACACGACTTGCTGCGGTTTTCCAAAGCGAAGGTTCAGACCCTGTTGGCCCAATTCGTAGCGGTCGCTTTCAAGACATCAACTTGGTGAGTTCGCTCATCAAGCCGTTGTTTGTGTGGAGCGGTGGCAACGAACAGGTATCGGCAGCGATCAAAAAATCTGATCTCGTTGACTTGAGTTACACGGTGGCAAACAAGGACGGTGGCTTTGCTCGCGATAGCGACCGCTCAGCACCACACAACTTGATTGCAGAGACTACAAAGTTGTGGACATTGAGCCCTGTGGGTTCAACTGCACCTCCTGCGCAGTTTTCATATCGTTCAGCGAGTGATGCCGCACCAGCAACGGCGAAACCAACAGCCGGAGTAAAAGTATCGATGGACGGTGTGAAAGTGCAATGGGACTGGGATGCAACTACCGGAGAATTTTTGCGACTACAAGACAACACGCCCGTTGTGGATACTGCAGACGTTCGACTTGCCGTACCCAATGTGATCGTGCTCGAAGTTGAGTACACCAATAGTTACAGCCCGACGTCTAAGACACTTGGCGGCGGAAAAGTATATGTATTCACTAACGGCACATTGATCGAGGGCACATGGGAGCGAACCGATCGTTTGACTCCGTTCTTGCTCAAAGATTCGAGCGGGGCAGTGATCAAACTCACTCCGGGCCAGACTTTCGTTGAAGTTGCGCGAGCAGCAAAAACAGCCGTGGTGCCCGTGGGCACAAACCCAGACGACGTCAAGTTTCTCTAAGAAAACAGTCACAAATAACCGACCGTTTGTGTCGGTAACGGCTTCGGTACGATAGATCACATGACAAAGAATGCTGCACGCACAACTGGATCAATGCAGGTCAAGCGCGGTTTGGCCGAGATGCTCAAGGGTGGCGTCATTATGGACGTCGTCAACTCTGAACAAGCAAAGATTGCTGAAGATGCAGGTGCAGTAGCGGTGATGGCACTCGAGCGAGTGCCCGCCGACATTCGTCGTGACGGTGGTGTTGCTCGAATGAGTGACCCAGAAATGATTATGGCAATTCAGGCGTGTTGCACTATTCCAGTGATGGCCAAAGCACGCATCGGACATTTTGTTGAAGCCCAAATTTTGCAGTCGCTCGGTGTTGACTTCATCGACGAATCAGAAGTGCTCACCCCGGCCGACGAAACGCATCACATTGACAAGCTGGCATTTGATACGCCGTTTGTTTGTGGTGCAACCAACTTGGGCGAAGCACTCCGTCGCATCAGCGAGGGCGCTGCACTCATTCGTTCAAAGGGTGAGGCTGGCACAGGCAACGTTGTAGAAGCAGTCCGCCACTTGCGCAACATATTCGGTGATATTCGCAAAATTACTCAAGCCGACTCGGCTGAATTGTTTGATTGGGCCAAAAAACTTGGCGCTCCACTTCCACTTGTTCAAGAAATCGCCGAGACCGGCTTGTTGCAAGTTCCGTTGTTTTGTGCAGGCGGCATCGCCACACCAGCCGATGCTGCGTTGGCAATGCAACTCGGTGCTCAGTCAGTGTTTGTTGGTTCCGGAATCTTTAAGAGCGACGATCCGTCACCCCGTGCGAAAGCGATTGTTGAAGCAACAACGCACTTTATGGATGCCGACATTTTGGCAAAAGTGAGTCGCAATCTTGGTGCTCCGATGACAGGCATCGGAATGGATCAGATCAACGAGCGTTATTCCGAGCGCGGTTGGTAATCAAACTCAACTCAATTGAGTTTGATGCGTTGACAGTCTGGTTGTAGAGATGAAAGTTGGCATCTTGGCATTGCAAGGTGCATTTGCAGTGCACGAAGAAATGTTGCAGAGTCTCGGAGCCGACACAGTGCAAGTGAGAACGCCCCAAGATCTCAATTCGGTGGACGCGCTTGTGATGCCAGGCGGAGAATCAACAACGATGTCGCACTTGCTCACCACATCGCAATTGTTTGACCCGATTGCCGAACGGATCAAGAACGCGATGCCAGTATTTGGAACCTGCGCGGGCATGATCTTGTTGGCAAAGAGCATTGCTGATGGGCGACCAGATCAGCGGTTTTACGGGGCGATTGATATCGATATTCAGCGCAACGCCTATGGTCGTCAGGTGGAGAGCTTTGAGACCGACCTAGATATCGAGGGTCTGCAAACTCCTTATCACGCAATGTTTATTCGCGCCCCACAGGCAGTTCGCGTTGGTGCAGACGTTGAAGTTCTCTCGACGCACGAGGACAAAGTGGTGCTGGCGCGACAAGGTTCGGTTATGGTGGCGTCGTTTCATCCAGAACTGACAAGCGATAGTCGTATTCATTCATTGTTTTTGCAGGAGGTGTAAAGATGTCCGGCCATTCCAAATGGGCAACGATCAAACACAAAAAGGGCAAAGCCGATAAGGCTCGTGGCAAGACGTTTGCAAAACTTGCACGACAACTCGAAGTCAGTACCCGAGAGGGTGGTGGAGACCCAGCGTCAAACGCATCATTGCGCACAATCGTGCTCAAAGCAAAAGCGGCTCAGATGACAAACGATGCAATTGACCGCGCGATCAAACGAGGAATGGGCGAGCACTCTGGTGCGGCGTTTGAATCGATTACATACGAGGCTTATGCGCCGGGCGGTGTTGCAATGTTGATCGACGCGCTCACCGACAATCGCAATCGCACCGCATCGGATGTACGGCTCGCGTTTAGTAAGTCGGGAGGCGCAATGGCAGAGCCTGGCGCCGTCGGCTGGCAGTTTTCACGCAAGGGTGTTGTGCAGATAGATAAATCGGTTTCGGAAGATGAAGTGATGATGGTTTCGCTTGAACATGGGGCAGAAGATGTGGTGGACGACGGCGATACATGGCGCGTGACATGTGATTCACATGCGTTGTACGAACTCAAAGCTTCATTGGAAGGTGCCGGTATGACGGTTGTCAGTGCAGTGTCGACAATGGTTTCGTCGCTTCAAGTTCCAGTTACCGACATCGCCGATGCTAAAGCAATCTTGCGGATCATGGATGATTTAGAAGACAACGATGACGTGCAAGATGTGTACGCTAATTTCGATATGAGCGATGCAATTCTTGAGGAGGCAGCATCATGAGCGTGGCAGTTGGAGAAAAGGCACCGGGGTTCACGTTGCTCGGCAGCGGCGGCAAGTCATATTCATTGTCTGACTATGCAGGCAAACCTGTTGTCCTGGTTTTTTATCCTGGCGACAACACCGCAGTGTGCACCAAGCAATTGTGTTCGTACAACAACGAACTAGCGCAATTTAACGACATCGGTGCACAAGTGCTCGGTATTTCGGCGCAGGACGTTGCAAGCCATGATGCATTTTCCGCCAAGCACGGTTTCGGGTTTCCGTTGTTGGCTGATACCGAAAAAGAGGTGGCAGGGGCCTATGGAGTAGTTGGACTATTGGGCATGGTGAGGCGCAGCATTTTTGTGTTGGATGCCCAGGGCGTTATCCGCTACGTACACAGATCTGCAGTCGGACTTACCTTTCGCCCAGTTGACGAGTTGGTAACAGCGCTGCGATCGGCGCTCTAAATCCTTACCTAGCAGGTGTTTTGACACTAGGATAGAACATATGTTCGCCCAGTCTCAAGCGCTTGTTGTGCTCGGAATCGACCCTGGTCTGACCCGCTGTGGTTACGCAGTATTGGGCAGTCAATCACTGCAGCAAACCGACGTAATCGCGCTTGGTGTGATGACGACTCCGGCAACTGAAGAGTTGCAGCATCGACTGTGTGCGTTGCAATTAGATATCGAGAAACTGATTGATGAAACCCAACCTGATGCGATTGCGGTTGAGCAAGTATTTTTTCAAAACAACGTGCGTACTGCAATGAGCGTTGGACAAGTGAGTGGGTTGGTGCTCGCGATGGCTAGCAGGTTGGGAATCGACGTTGTTCAATACACACCAAGCCAAGTGAAAAGCGCAGTCACTGGATCGGGCACTGCAAATAAGTTGCAGGTGCAAAAGATGGTGCAACAGCGTCTTGGTCTCTCGTCATTGCCAGAGCCTGCAGATGCTGCCGACGCTGCTGCGATTGCGCTGTGTCATTTAGCGGTGGCTCCTTTGCGTGGCAGTATTCAACGCGCACAAAATGCGGTAGGTGCAAAGTGATTGGGTCGTTGCGTGGAGTAGTGATTGAGCGCAATCAGGATTCGACCGTGTTGCTCGAGGTTGGTGGTGTTGGCTATCTCATCCATGTCACACCTCGCACACTTGGAGAACTCGAGCCGACATCGCAGGCTTTTGTCTACGTGCATCAACACATTCGCGAAGATGCTCAGACGCTGTACGGTTTTTTGGACAGAGACGAGCGCCGCACATTCGAGATCCTGATCGCAACACACGGAGTCGGCCCAAACATGGCAATGTCGATACTTGCCACACACACGCCGCGTGCATTGATCGACATTGTTGCTACCAACGATCACGGAGCACTGACTCTGGTGTCGGGGGTTGGTCGCAAAACTGCTGAACGACTGCTGATCGAGTTGAAAGGTCGAATGAATCTGCCCGTTATGGATACGCCCCAAGGAGAACAAGCGCAAGGTCATCGCGCGGTGACCGATGTGCGTGAAGCATTGACAGGACTTGGCTATTCAAACGAAGAGATACGTGATGTACTGCGAGAGTTGTCAGCCACAGACACCGCCGAAAACTTGTTGCGCCAGGCACTCAACGCACTGGGGGTGAAGCGTGCGTGAAGAATTTGTAGACCCGCATAAGCGCTCGCAAGACGAGAGCGACGACGGCGAGATGTTGGATGAAGTTGGGTTACGACCACGCTCCTTGAGTGATTTTGTCGGTCAACGCGAACTCAAAGAGCACCTCAGCATTGTGCTTGAAGCCGCAAGACGCCGAGGTCAGGCAGCAGACCATCTGTTGTTCGCTGGTCCTCCTGGGCTCGGCAAAACCACACTTGCCGGGATTGTCGCAACCGAAATGTCTGCACACCTCCATGTCACCTCGGGCCCAGCACTTGAGCGTGCCGGAGACCTGGCTGCAATCTTGACCAAACTCGAAGACAACGACGTTTTATTCATCGACGAGATCCACCGTTTGTCGCGCACTGTTGAAGAAATCTTGTATCCAGCAATGGAAGACTTTCAGATCGACATTGTCGTGGGCAAAGGTCCGTCTGCTTCGTCGATTCGCCTGACATTGCCTAAGTTCACGTTGATCGGAGCAACGACTCGCACAGGCATGATCACAGGGCCATTACGCGATCGGTTTGGGCTTGTAGCCCGACTCGATTATTACGACAACAACGAGTTGCAATCAATCATCAGTCGTGCAGCAGGCATTTTGCAAGTTGAAATTGATGGTCAGGGTGCCGCAGAAATTGCTCGACGCTCGCGTGGAACACCACGCATTGCCAATCGTCTCTTGCGCAGAGTGCGCGATTTTGCCGAGGTTCGTGGTGATGGCACGGTTGACAAGACATCTGCCAATGAAGCCTTAAGTGTGTTTGGCGTCGACGAACTTGGGCTCGACAAAGTCGATCGAGCGGTGCTGAGTGCAATCTGCGTTCAATTTGGTGGGGGACCAGTTGGGTTGTCAACACTTGCGATCAGTGTGAGCGAGCAGACCGAAACAATTGAAGATGTGTACGAACCATTTTTGATTCAGCAGGGGATGATTGCGCGCACCCCGCGAGGTCGTGTAGCAATGCCACTTGCCTATGAGCACCTTGGTTTACAGACGCCTGTGCAAAATCCAGATCTTTTCGCCTAAGTTCTTTATTCGTTATGCATCTATCGGATATTGATTATGACTTGCCGCAACACCTCATTGCTCAGCACCCGATAGAACCGCGTGATGCCGCTCGGTTGCTCGTCGATGTTGATCTACGCGATCCAAACAGCGAACCCGTGCATCTACATGTTTCTGACTTTGTCGAATTTGTGAGACCAGGCGATGTCGTTGTCGTCAATCACACGCGGGTGATGCCCGCTCGTGTGATCTTGCATCGTGCAAGCGGTGGTGTCGTTGAAGCTTTGCTGCTGGAAGAAAAAGATGTGAAAACTGCAGTGTGGGAAACGTTGTTGCGACCAGGTGGCAAGTTGAAGGTGGGAGAGATTTTGTATTCGGCGGACGATGCAGAATTTTTGCAGGTAGGAGAGCGAACCGAGGCAGGTGACACATTTTTAGTGCGGTTGATTGGAAGCGATGCGCAGGGTTTGCTCGCAAAGTACGGCACCATGCCGTTGCCGCCATACATCACCGAGGTGCTTACAGACGCAGAGCGTTATCAGACGGTGTTTGCACACGACCAAAAGTCTTCAGCAGCACCAACAGCGGGATTGCATTTCACACCAGAACTGTTGCAGCGCATTCGTGATGTCGGTGTATCTATCTGCGAGGTGGAGTTGGTTGTTGGCCTCGACACATTTAAGCCAATTTCGGTTGACAACCCACTTGAACATCTCATTCACACAGAGTCATATCGTGTTCCGCAATCGACAATGGACGCATGCAATGAAGCACGTTTACGTGGAGCAAGAGTGATCGCTATCGGCACAACGGCAACACGAGCGCTAGAGAGCGCTGCAAAGTTTGGGCAATTGGAAGGACGAACCAACCTGTTTATTACGCCGGGCTTCGATTGGAAAGTGGTTGACATGATGATGACCAATTTTCACATGCCGCGCACAACACTGCTGCTGATGATTCAGTCCTTTGTTGGCACTCGGTGGCGCAAACTCTACGAACAGGCAATTGCTCGTGAATATCGGATGCTTTCATTTGGTGATGCAATGCTGCTTGCCCGACACAATGATGAGTAACTATGAGAAACGATGAGCACCGATTAGCAACCTGCTCATACATGTGTGCCACTACCGTGTAGACAATGTTTCCTGTCCAATTCACCACAGATGCTGTTGATGGCAGCGCTCGCGCAGGAACTGCCGTAACCCACAGAGGTTCGTACACCACACCATGTTTCATGCCGGTGGGTACTCGCGGTGCGATCAAATATTTGAGCGCTGCCGATTACGAAGACTTAGGCGCGCAGATCGTGCTCGGTAATACCTACCACCTCATGTTGCGCCCAGGAGCAGAGACTGTCAGCGCAATGGGTGGCCTTGGCGCATTTGCCGGATGGAAAGGTTTGACGCTCACCGACTCGGGCGGGTTTCAAGTGTTCTCGCTCAACCCCGATGTCGACGACGACGGTGTCACGTTTAAGTCGACATACGACGGTTCGCGTCATCGCTACACGCCAGAGTCGGCAGTGCACACGCAACAATTACTCGGCGCCGATATCCAAATGGTGCTCGATGTCTGTCCGCCGCTTCCTTCTCCTGCACATGTGGTGCGCCTCGCTCTCGAACGCACGTCATCGTGGGCGAAGCGCGCCGTTGCAACCCACACGCGCACTGATCAATCGTTGTTCGGGATTGTGCAGGGTGGCATTGATGTCCACTTGCGTGCAGAGAGTGCAGCACGCACTGCAGAGCTCAACTTTGATGGATACGGCATCGGAGGATTGTCGGTTGGCGAGTCGCGCGAGGAGATGTTGCCAGCACTGGAGGCTGCGCTTGCGCACCTGCCTCTTGATCGACCTCGCTACTTGATGGGTGTAGGAGATCCTGCATCGTTGGTCGAGGCCGTGCATTTGGGCGTCGATCAATTTGATTGTGTTTTGCAAACCCGACTTGGCAGGCATGGCACAGCACTTACATCGCAGGGTCGTGTCAACTTAAAGCGGTCAGAGTTCACATTAAGTAGCGAACCAATCGATTCGACTTGTTCGTGCTCGGTGTGTGCTCGCCATACGCGCGGTTACATCAGACACCTCTTTCAAGTGGGTGAACCTACGGCATCGCGTTTGGTGTCGATCCATAACATTGCTTGGACACTCTCACTGATGGATCAGATGCGAAATGCAATTATTGCTGGGCGTTTTGAAGCACTACGGCAAGAGATTTTGGCTGTCTGGGGCACTGCGGCTTAGCTCGGTGGAGCGATAGAGTTACGACTTATGTTCATCAGTCTTTTTGCCACAATTGGCGCCGCAACAACCGAAACGAATTCAGGCGGGGGCATCCTGTCGATCCTCCCGCTCGTATTGATTTTTGGTGCAATGTACTTTCTCTTGCTTCGCCCACAGCGCAAGCGTCAGAAAGAAACACGCAGTTTGCAAAGCGCACTGCAAGAGGGTGACGAAGTCATTTTGGCTTCTGGCATCTACGGTTTTATCTCTGCAATCGAAGACGGATATGTCTGGCTTGATATTGCAGAGAAGGTAGAGATTCGCGTGGCACGCAGCGCCATAGCGACAAAGGTTTCAACGCCAAGCTCAACCGATCAGTCTTCATCCGACAAGAACGACAAGAAGTAGGTCAGCACCGCGCAGTCGTTTGCGGGTCTTTATTTATATGGCACGTCGTCTCTATTTTTCTCTCATCGGCATTGTGGTGCTGGTGGGTTCGCTGTTGGGTGGCAATCTTTTTGCTGGCAATGTGCCATCCCTTGGGCTCGACTTGCAAGGTGGCGCATCGGTCACGTTGCAGCCAGAGGGTGAATTCACACCCAGTGCCCTAAATCAAGCCGTGGAGATTATTGAGCAGCGCGTCAATTCGCTGGGAGTTTCAGAACCTGAAATCACTCGCCAGGGTGACAACGTTGTTGTCAACTTGCCCGGTGTAAATGATCAGCAAAAGGCACTCGACATCATTGGCCGACAGGGAGAGTTGTTGTTGCGACCAGTGTTGCAAGCAGGCACTCTGAACACTGACACGGCGACGACGATTCCAGGCACAGATACGTCGGTAGTAGATACGACGTTGAGCGAAACATCGGTAGTAGACACGACCATTGCTGAAACAGAAGGTGGTCCAGGCAGTGTGCGAAGCAGGGGCGCTGCGACGACAATTCCTGCTGGCACCGACACAACCGTGCCAGCGTCGTCTGACTCAACTGTGCCAGCAGTAGCAGAATCAAATATTTCGGTTTCCGAAGACACCACCGACCCATATGCCAATGCGGTGTTGCTCGGTCAAAACGGCGAGGCATATCTTGTTGGTCCTGCTGGAGCATCCGGCAAAGTGTTTACCAACAACGCTCAGGCAGTTATCAATAACGGCAACTGGACAGTCACTGTTGAATTGCGAAAAGGTGCAGAAGGCGAAGACCTGTGGAATGCGCTGACGACTCGATGCTTTAATCGCGATGCAACCTGCCCTACGGCACGCATTGCTATTGCATTGGACGGAACAGTTATTTCGGCGCCGACAGTGCAAGAAGCGGTGTTTACGGGTGGCAATGTGCAGATCAGTGGAGACTTCTCGCAATCTGAAGCACGTGACCTTGCCAAGATTCTCGAGTTTGGTGCTGTCCCTGTCAAGTTCGGTGTTGCAACGGTGCAAACAGTTTCTCCGACTCTCGGTAAAGACTCATTGCGTGCAGCAATCATCTCTGGTCTCATCGGTGTGCTCTTGGTAATGGCGTTCTTCTTCGTGTATTACCGCATGTTGACCATCGTCGTGATCGGTGGACTTATGGTGTCTGGCGCGCTGATGTGGAGCATCATTGCATTTATCTCTCGCTCAAATGGTCTTGCGCTTACACTTTCTGGAGTTGCCGGCATCATCGTGTCTATCGGTGTAACTGTCGACTCGTATGTGGTGTTCTTCGAACGAATCAAAGACGAACTCCATGCCGGCAAGTCGTTGCGCAGTTCTGCGCAACGAAGTTTTTCGCTTGCATGGCGCACTATTTTGGCTGCAGACACCGTGTCATTCTTGGGAGCAATTGTGCTGTGGTGGCTGACCGTCGGGTCGGTGCGTGGTTTTGCATTCTTCCTTGGGCTGTCTACATTGTGCGACGTGATTGTTTCTTACTTCTTCACAAGACCAGCAGTGCTTCTTCTAGCACGTAGCAAGTTTCTGCAGGGTCGCAAAATATTGGGCGTTGCATTGCCGGAATCGAGTGCGCAATGAACGGAATGATTGGCAGGTTGTATCGCGGAGAGACCACGTTCAACTTTGTTGGGCGGCGTTGGTGGGGTTTTGGAATCTCGATTGCATTCGTCGTTGTAACAGTTGTTTCGCTGTTTGCTCAGGGCCTCAATTTGGGCATTGACTTCAAGGGTGGTGTTGCATGGGAAGTGCCTGCTAGCACGATCACGATTGAGGATGTGCGCGTAATTTTGGATGCAAACGAAATTTCAACTTCGGATGCAAAAATTCAAATACTCAACGGTGCCGAAGGCCAACGAATCCGTGCTCAGGTTGGAGAAATTTCGACCGAGACTCGTACGGTGGTGCAGGCTGCATTGAGCGTAAAAGCTGGTGTCGATTTGCAAGAAGTGAGCGTTGCGTCGGTGAGCTCGTCATGGGGTCGAAACATTACCGAAAAGGCAGTGCGCGCGTTGTTGACTTTCTTTGTGATTGTGTCGATGTATATCGCATGGCGTTTCGAATGGAAGATGGCGATAGCCGCAATTCTTGCAATGATGCATGACGTCTTGATCTCGGTTGGTGTTTATGCAGTATTTGGGTTTTCGGTCACTCCTGCAACAGTGATCGCGTTTTTGACAATTCTTGGCTTCTCGTTGTATGACACCATCGTTGTGTTCGACAAAGTGCACGAGAACACCACACGTTATTCGGCATCCAAGGTGTCGTATGGCGACATCATCAACGTGTCAATGAACCAAGTTCTGATGCGTTCGATTAACACTTCACTTGCAGCAGTGCTGCCAGTGCTCTCTTTGTTGGTGCTTGGTTCATGGATCATGGGCGCAATTGCATTGCAAGAATTTGCACTAGCACTGTTGGTCGGTATGTTGCTCGGTGCATATTCGTCGATCTATATCGCAACACCGCTCTTGGCGGTGTTCAAGGGTCGCGAACTCAAGTTTCGCTCACTGCAGGGAAATCTTCGACTGGGAGAAGAAATGGCTCGGCTTGGAGCAACGTCTAAGAAGGTTGTTACTCGCACCCAGGGTGATGCTTCAACAACAAGCACCCAATCTGACATTGAGCGTGAAACCGTGTTGGCAAGTTCAGTACTGTCGCATCCTCCACGCCCGCGCAAAAATCGTCGTCGTTAATCCTTCCCATACACTGGAAGGCATGGGTCAGGGACTAGTGCCCCTCGTGGGCAACAGATGAGCGCAACGTCTCGCGTTTTGCCCTGGCGGCGCAATCAATCGGTGGTAGTCGAAGAACTCGTTCCATTGTTGTCGGCCTACCGAAGTAGGCATCCAAAAGGCTCCGTTGCTCAAATTACCGCGGCATATGAAATGGCGCGAGCAGCGCATCAGCACCAGTCGCGAATGAGCGGAGAGGGCTACATCAGTCATCCCATTGCTGTTGCTCGCATCGTTGCAGAGATCGGACTCGATGATGTATCTCTCGTTGCGGCTTTGTTGCACGATGCCGTTGAAGACACCGAAATTACGCTCGCTGACGTTGAGTCGTCGTTTGGCGCAGAAATTGCAGGAATCGTCGATGGCTTGACGAAACTGGAACGGCTGCAGTTTGACTCTCGAGAAGCACAGCAAGCAGCGACAATGCGCAAATTGCTTGTTGCAATGGCAAAGGATATGCGCGTTTTAATTATTAAGTTGGCAGATCGTTTGCACAACATGCGCACCATTGCTTCGGCACCGCTCGACAAGCAACGCCGCGTTGCGCAAGAGACACTAGATATTTATGCGCCTCTTGCACACAGATTGGGCATGCAAGAAGTAAAACAACAACTTGAAGATCTCTCTTTCGCAGCGTTGTACCCAAAGCGCTACGCCGAACTTGACTATCTTGTTTCCACTCGTGCTCCAGAGCGCGATATTTTTCTTGCCAAGGCCTTGGGTCAGGTAGGTGTATGGCTCAAAGAAGTAAACATCGAAGCAGAACTGACGTCGCGCGGTAAGCACCTGTGGAGCCTGTACGAAAAAATGATGCAGAAGGGTCGCGGTTTCGACGAGATTTTTGACCTGATGGCGATTCGAATTGTTGTCGACTCGGTAAAGGATTGTTATGGGGTGCTTGGCTGCATTCACGGTCACTGGAAACCGGTTGTTGGCAGGTTCAAAGATTACATCGCGATGCCAAAATTCAATTTGTATCAATCGCTGCACACCACGGTGATCGGGCCAAGTGGCAAACCGATTGAAGTGCAGATTCGTTCTCGAGATATGCACCAACGTGCAGAGTGGGGAGTTGCTTCGCACTGGTCGTATAAAGATGGGGTTCCATCAACGGATGTCGACTGGCTGAATCGCATCATTGACTGGCAGGACGAAGTTTCTGATCCGCGACAGTTTTTGGAGAGTCTGAAGAGCGATCTTGATCAAGACGAGATCTTTGCGTTCACTCCAAAAGGTCGTGTCATTGCTTTGCCTGTACAGGCGACACCCGTCGACTTTGCATACGCAGTACACACCGAAATTGGTCATTCGTGCATGGGTGCGAGAGTTAATGGCCGACTTGTCCCGCTCGATACTGTGCTCAACTCTGGTGACACGGTAGAAATTTTGACATCAACAGCCGAGAGCGCAGAGCAGTCTGAAGAATGGATGAACTTTGTTGCGTCACAAAAGGCCAGGAGCAAGATCAAGCAGTGGGTGTCGAGAGAGC
>ENA-UOYL01000341-UOYL01000341.1-marine-metagenome-genome-assembly--contig:-NODE-341-length-17026-cov-4.028556_pt1 | contig 17026 bp, 37 predicted proteins | sample MGYA00238173_ERZ767189 | MGnify/ENA primary metagenome ERZ767189 (study PRJEB28943, sample SAMN06267163) | marine metagenome | isolation source: Columbia River Estuary | place: USA:Columbia River Estuary... | reverse complement strand
TTATATGAATATGAGTTTAGATTTAGATTAGGATCGTATACATTCAGCAATTCAACGGCTACCACAAAGGGAGTAGATGTAGCTGATTTAATCGAAGTACAAGTAAGTAGAGACAACGAACTAACCTATACATCAGAATTGCGTATAACGGGCTTTAATAACTCTACGTGGGCTTATCAGTCAGCAGATATAAACCACACAGCAGACGGAGTATATAATAGTTCTACGGATGTTTATGCAAGTGTAAGCGGAAACAATAACGGATTAAGTACGGGATATTCTACAATTAAACTAAAGATTAGCGGAATAACTCAAATAGCGGTAGACATCTTAGCCCGAGTTAATTCAGCTGGGGAAGAATGGTGGATAGATAACATTGAACTTTGGCAAATCACGAACCCATTACCTATAGAATTTGTTTCTTTTAAAGGAAACTTAGACAGTTTATGGTGGGAAAGCGCATCAGAGTTTAACAACGATTATTATACTATAAGCCATAGCTTAGACGGATATACATTTAAAGATGTAGAATTTGTAAACGGATTTGTTTACTCTATAGAGCCTAAACGCTATGCTATTCAGAACACTATAGGACAAGGTTATTTTAAGCTATCACAAACGGATAAAGATGGTAGTAAAACTGAGTTAGATATAATTTTTATTCAAGAACAAAAACAACGAATCTTATTAAAAGTAGTTAATATGTTAGGTCAGCAAGTAGAAATGCTTAAAGACGGGGAAGTATACTTACTTATTTACTCAGACGGAACTATTCAAAAGATAATTAAATGACACCTCAGATAGTCGCAGATTATACAAAAAAGCACGGTACATCTTTTCTTTTGATTTGTGCTATATTTTGGCTTAATAACCGTCTTTCTAACGTAGAAGCTAAATTATATGACTGCTTAGAAGATAGCGCACAAATGAGAGCTACTCCCGTACACAAACCAATCCTACACAAATACGAACCTATCTACGCAATTTTACCAAAAGAAGAAAAATATGGAAAGTCTAAGAGACAGATGGAAAGCTAAAACTCCTGAGTTTTGGAAGAAAGTTCAACGAGTAGGATTAATAGCTGGAGTTATTGGCGCTACTTTACTTGCTGCACCGGTAGCATTACCCGCTTCGATCATTACAGGAGCAGGGTATTTAGTAGCAGTAGGCGGTGTAACAGCTACACTTAGCCAACTAACCAAAGAGTAATCTATGAATTTATCAAAACACGTAACTCTTGCAGAGTTTGAAAGAAGCGAAACTGCTATAAATAGAGGTATTAATAACTCTATGAATGAATGGGAAATTGAAAGAGCCAAGTTAGTATGTGAGAATTGCTTTGAACCTATCAGAGAACATTTAGCGCAACCTATTAAAATTAACTCAGGTTTTAGAAGTGGCGCTTTAAATAGAGCAATAGGTGGTGCTTCCACATCTCAGCATAGTTTAGGCGAAGCGATAGATTTAGATTTACACGATAGAGACTTGTTTGAGTGGGTTATTGATAACGTAGAGTTTGATCAATTGATCGCAGAGTTTCCTTCAGGTGGTAAAGCATCTTGGTTCCATATATCTTATAGAAAAGGTAGACTACGCAAACAAGTTTTAGTAGGAATTAAACAAAAAGGTAAAACTGTATATCTTCCTTGGGAACAAGGTAAATCTTATTTTTAAATTACGTATATTTGTGGTCAAATATATGATTATGAAAAACGAAATTTGGAAAGATATTGAAGGATACGAAGGAAAGTATCTTGTAAGTAATTTTGGCAGAATTAAAAGTATGCCAAATAAATCTTGGAATTCAGAAAGAATATTAAAGCCACTTAAACAAACATATTGTTTTATTGATTTATGTAAAGATGCTAAAGTAAAAAAATTTACTATACACAGAATTGTAGCAAAAGCATTTATTCTAAATAATCAGTATAAACCTGATGTAAACCATATAAACGGAGATAAACACGATAATAGAGTTGAAAATCTTGAATGGGTTACAAAAAGTGAAAATCAAAAGCACGCTGCTAAACTTGGACTAATAAATTGTAAAGGCAGTAGAAATAGTCAAAGCAAATTAACAGAGGATATTGTAATAGCTATTTTTAATAGTAATAAACGAACGTCTGAATTAAGTAAAGAATATAACATTACACAATCAACCATATGCGATATAAGAAAAGGTAGATCGTGGACACACATTACTAATGCCGAGTAACCCCTCGGCTTTTTTATTTAATCTATGACAAGAAAAAGACTCTTCTTCGATATTGAAACTTCGCCAAACGTCGTTTTAAGCTGGAGAACCGGATACAATCTAACTATAACTCCATTTGACATTATTCAGGAACGTGCTATTATTTGCATTTGTTGGAAGTGGGAAGGACAAGACGAAGTACACTCCTTAACCTGGGATAAAAAGCAAAATGATAAAGCAATGCTAAAAACCTTTTTAAAAGAGGTAAATAAAGCAGATGAACTTATCGGACATAACTCAGATAGATTTGACGTTAAATGGCTGCGTACAAGATGCGTTTATCATAGCGTTGATATGTTCCCTACCTATCAGACGTTAGACACGCTTAAAATGGCTAAAAGTGGCTTTATTTTTAATTCTAATAAGTTAGATTACATAGCACAATATTTAGGAGTAGGTAAAAAGTTGGAAACTGGTGGGATTGATCTATGGAAAAAAGTCTGTTTAGAAAAAGACGAAACCGCCTTATATCATATGGTAGAGTATTGTAAACAAGACGTAGTAATCTTAGAAAAGGTATTTGATAAGCTAAGACCATATTCAAAGCATAAACTAAACTATGCTATGTTAAGAGGTGGGGATAAGTTTGAATGTCCGAATTGTGGCACGTACAATGTTAAGTTATCTAAGACGTACACAACGAGTGCTGGAGTAATGCGTCATTCTTTCGTATGTAAGGAAGGATGTCGAAGCGCATATACTGTTAGTAACAAAACTTATCAGGATTGGCTTAAACATCTTATCTTAGTCAAGAATATAAAATAGTTTTTGTTTCTTTTAGGTGTTTAGAGGGTGGCTACGGCTGCCCTTTTTTGTTAAATAGTATTTGCATAAAAGCCCTTATTTGTAAAGAGTATTTGTTGTTAACAATCAAATGTTAATTAAATAATTGTTTAAAAGTACTTGCTTATTAACAAAATAGACTTATATTTGTCGAAACAATTAAAAGAAACGATATGAAAAAACAACTTAAAGAAGCACGTATGCTTCACCTGAGAGCAGACCAGCTTTTAGAACTTTGCGAAGAAGCGCAAAAAAAAGTAGAATCAATGTGCAGATGGAATGTAGAGGTAGCAATCCCTAATGGATTTGAAACTCACACAGACGAAGACATCGAATTTCAAGAACGAGTAGTAGAACGTATATGGAGAAGCTACCAAGTATTAGTAAACAAGATTAACGAGAACACGCTATGAAAGATGAATTAATTAAATACGTTGAGCAATTAGAAATTGAGCGACAAGCAAACACGGATGTTTATTCAGAAGAAACATTAATCAGATTAGAGAATTTAATTAAAGAGTATCACAAATTAATATTGTCATTATGAAAACACGGAACGTATTTAAGAAAGTAACAGAGGCATTTAACCAACACGTAAAGCCTACCACATTAGAAAACGAGTTCATCCCTAATAACGGAGTAAGACACGGAGACTTAAAAAGATATTGGGACACTTATAATGCGCAGTTAATAAATAGAATTTCAGAAATAAAAAGAGAATTATGAAAGCAAACGATAATGTTAGAATGTGGATTGAAGATTCAGTAGAGCCAGAAGGTGGTTTTTGGAGTTATGGATTTATTGATGAGGCTGGAATGTTTCGACAAAATAATTTTGACTACACAGGAAAAGAAGATGAGTTAGACCTTGTTGAACAATATATAAAATGGGGTTATAAAGTTGAGAAAATTAATTCTGAATTTAAAAAAGGAGACAAAGTTATGGTTAGCGGATGCTTTAGTGACTTTGCACATAAACACGATAACGAATGGTTTAAAGGAGAATTTATAATTGAATGTTCAAGACCATCAGTTTACAAATACAGAGTTAGAGTAAATAATAAAATGTCGGATTGGAAAAACATAAAGAAAGATGAAACGATTTAAGATAACATACAAGGTAAAGCTAAAGAGATGGGAAGAGCGTTACTTAATTGTAAGCGCATACACTCAGTCAGATGCTAAAGATAAATTCCAATTATGGAAAGGTTTAATTACAGATATACACGAGATATGAACTACGAACTAAACACGATTAAAAACACGAAAAAAACTTTTGCTAAGAACACACGCTATATGTTCGAGGACTTCTTAATAACTTGTCCTTTCTCTATGTCTTATCTACGTGAGAAGAACCGAAAACAAGAAGTAATGCAATGGAGACAAATAGGAATGGCTTGGTATGCTATGGAGTATAACTCTTTAACACAAGCTGGAGAGTTCTTTAATCACGATCATAGCACCGTTGTACACGCTTTTAAATGTATTCAGGATAGAAAATGGAATCCGTCTTTATGCAAAAAGGTAGATGCAATCTTAGAACTGATGCAGTTAGAGATAGAAAGTTCTGATCAGATAGGAATGCGTGAAGTTAACTCGTTAGTTTACTTAGAAAAATTAATTAGAAAGAAACTTGCTTTTGTTGAAAAGTAGTATATTTGTAAACACTTAAAAAGAAACACAATGAAACATTTATTTAAATCGTTGGCTGAGTTCCAACAAGAAGTACCGGTAATATTCAAAGGTACAACAGCAGGAAGCGGAAACTTTGCTTATCAGTATGCAGACCTTCCAGCAATTCTAAACGTGATTAATCCTTTGATGCAAAAACACGGATTAGGATTCACACAACTAACCAACCATAAAGAGGGAGTTGATTATTTAGTAACTGTAGTATTCCACGTAGAAAGCGGAGAGACTTTGGAAACATCGTTACGTTTAATGCCTGACGTAGAGTTAAAAGGTCAAAACATTTTCCAGTCTTATGGATCACAACTTACTTACTTTAGACGTTATGGCATCTCTCAGATTTTAGGATTGGTTACGGACAAAGACACGGATGCTGTTGGAGAGACTACCAAGAAAAAGATATTCCCTAATGAGCGTTTTGAAACGGGAATGAATATGGTATTTAAAGGCGAAATAACAAAAGAGCAATTCCTTAAAGCCGTTAAAGGATATGAACTAACCGAAGACCAATCTAAACAACTTGAGGACATATGAAAATTAGATGCAGCGCAATAGGAAAGATTATGACTTCTCCCCGATCAAAAGGGGAGTTGTTATCTGAAACAGCAAAGACTTATATTCAAGACTTATTTAAAGAAAAGGAGTTAGGAATAGCTAAAGAGTTTTGGAGTAGATACACCGACAAAGGTTTGCAGATGGAAGACGAAGCAATAGAGTTTGCAGGTCAAGTATTAGGATGGGAGTTTGTAGTTAAAAACACGGAACGATATAATAACGAATGGCTCACAGGCGAACCCGATGTAATTACAAAAGACTTACTTGCTGATATAAAATGTTCTTGGGATGGTTCTACATTTCCAATGTTCGACACGGAGTTAAAGAATAAAGATTATTTTTGGCAGCTGCAAGGTTATATGTTTCTTACCGGAATGGATAGTGCTGAATTAGTTTACTGCTTAATGAATACTCCGCACCAAATCGTAGAGGATGAGGTACGAAGAGCGCATTGGAAAGCTGGACTGATAGATGAGGATTTAGACTTGCGTGAAGCAGTACATAGCCAGCACACGTTTGACCATATTCCTAACAACCTACGAATTAAAAGATTCATCGTAGAAAGAAACGAAGACGCTATTGAAAATATCAAAGAGAAGGTAGAGTTAGCACGTGAGTATTACGAACAATTAAAAGCTATATTATGAAATAATTTTATATATTTGTAAACGTGGATAGAACGGAAGTAATTAGCCGTTTGAAAAGTGAAGCAGTTACACCTTCCACGTTTCTTTTTAACTGCATTAATTTAACTGCAAAAAAATGACAAGAGAAGAAAAATGTAAATTAGCCATTGAACGAGGATTTATATATGATTCTGAAACAGGATATATATATAATAGATATGGTAGAATAAGTAAATCAATAAACAGCAATGGTTATATTAAAATGTGTTTGACTTGTGAAGAAAAAAAATATCAATTAGCAGCACATCATTTTGCTTGGTTCTGCATAAATAACAATTGTAAATTTGAACAATTAGACCATATCAATGGAGTTAGAAATGATAATAGAATTTGTAATTTAAGAAATGTAAATAATCAAAAAAATCAATGGAATCAAAAAAAAGCAAAAGGGTATTCATATCATAAAAAATCAAAAAAATGGATGGCTTGTATACGATTAAATTATAAACTAATTCATTTAGGTTCATTTAGTACGGAACAAGAAGCGAGAAACGCTTATGTAAATGCAAAAGAAAAATATCATATAATTTAAATAAAAGTAAAATGGAATACAATAACAACAACACAGCAATTATTTTTAAGAATAACAAGAAAGAAAATGAGAAGCATCCTGACTACAGAGGGACTATAAACGTAGACGGAAGAGAATTAGAAATAAGTCTATGGATTAAAGAAGGTAAAGCAGGTAAGTTCTTCTCAGGTAAGATTCAAGAACCATTTAAAAAAGAAACAGAGTTAAAAAGTTTCTCTGAAAAGGTAGCTAAAGATTCTTCAGGTTTACCCTTCTAAAACAAAATGTAACTGATAAAGTTATATATTTGTAAAATAGTTCTCGTCCTACACTATAAGAACTTAAAAGATTATTGACCCTGTCAATGAAGGAGAAGTAGGACGCTCTGGATTTGGTGGGGTTTTTTATTTAATAAATTATTATTATGGCAAAAATTGTTTTAACAAATGGTGTTCTTAATGTAGAAGAATCTTTTGACGAGATTTTAAACAAAGAAAGAAAAGGAGATTGGATTGAATTAGTTGAATACAATCAAGAAGTAAGAAACAGAAATAAATCAATGGGCTTAGAAGGTGATTACAGACTTTTAGTTAATATTAACCACATTCAATTAATTAAGCTATGAGCGGATGGATTAAGTTACATAGACAAATTAGAAACCATTGGGTTTTTAAAAATGCTAATTATTTTAAGGCTTGGGTTGTAATTATTTCAGAGGTTAATCATCAATCTGCAAAGGTTATTATTGAAGGAGAATTAATAGAATGTAAAAGAGGACAAAGTATAAATAGTTTATCTACTTGGGTAAGCATTTTAGGTAAGGATTGGACAATTCAGAAACTCAGAACATTTTTAAAATTACTTGAAAAAGATGAAATGATTAGTACGGAAGGACTACGAAAAACAACACGACTAACTGTCTGTAATTACGATAGTTATCAAAGTGAGCAACAAGGAGACAACAAGCAAACAACAAACAGACAACAAGGAGATAACAAGGAAATAACAACAAACAAGAATGTAAAGAATGAAAAGAATACTATACCAAGTATAGAAGAGTTTGTTTCTTATGGTGTTTCATTAATTGAAGATGTATCTATAGAAGCCTTAAAACTTAAACATCAAAGTTGGTTAGTTAATAATTGGTGTAAGGAGAAGAATGGTAAAATGATTAAAATTGTAAATTGGAAGTCAACTTTAAGTAATACAATTTCATATTTACCTAAAAAACCTAAACAGATAGCTAAATCTGAAGAGCAAATAAGATATGAACACGTTATGAAACAACTAAACAAATGATACTATCAACAGGACATAGCACAAAATATCTAAACGACTATAAAAACGGTAAAATATCTCAAGGTTTAGGTATAGGATGCGTATTAGATGACTACATTAGATTTAAACGTAAGCAACTAAATATAGTTTTAGGACACGATAATGTAGGCAAATCTTATTGGATGGAGTGGTACTTTCTTGCGTTAGCTACTAATCACGATTTAAAAACAGTTGTTTGGATGGGTGAGAATTCCAGCGGTCAAGTGATGCGTGATTTAATACAAATGTATTCCGGCAAACATTTTAAGGATTTAACTTATGATGAGATACGCAAACACGAATCATTTATTGAATACTATTTTAAATTCTTAAGCAATGAAAAACTATACAAGCCAAAAGAAGTTTTAGATATAATTGGTTCTACAGATGCAGATATAGGATTTATTGACCCATTTACAGGATTAGATAGAGGTATGCAGCATTCAGATAACTATGAGTTTTTAAATACTACGAGACAATTTTGTAATCAATCTGGAAAGACTTTATATGTATCAACACATCCTAATTCAGAAAGTGGTAGAAGCGGTATGTTATACGGAGATGACTTCCCTGAATGGAAAGGGCATTTAAAACCACCACTTAAAGCGCATATAGAAGGTGGTAAACCTTTCTTAAATCGATGTGACGATATGTTAATCATTCACAGGTTAGTTAAACATCCTACAATGAAATATTCTACAATGATAGATATAGAAAAAATTAAAGATAGAGATACAGGTGGTCAATGTACTGAGTTAGGTATGCCTTTGTTATTTGATTTCAATAGTGGATTAGGATTTAAGATTGGTGGTATAGACCCTATAAAAAGACGAAATAATATAATGAATAATGAAACGCAATCTTTTTACAGAGCATTAGAACATAGTAGTAACTTTGACGATAAACTACCTTTTTAATATGAATTTATTTGATGTAATACACGCTAAGACTTCTTTAAATGCAATCATAGGAAGCATCCGACTTTCTCTACACGATTTACGAGATAAACACGAACACAGAAAGGATTTAATAGAACCCTTAGAGAAATACGAAATATGGATGAGTGAGACACGAGATACTTTGAGTGCTATGGAAGACGAAAACAAGCAATTAATTAAAAGACTTTCTCAGTATCATACGGAGTATTTAAAATTAAAGCGAGAAAATAACGAACTAAAAGAGTTGTTATGAAAATATTAAACCTATATGCTTGTCTTGGTGGTAACCGGTACAAGTGGAATGAAGTAGCACAAGAAGCAAGAATAGAGATAGAAGTAACTGCGGTTGAATTAGACCCTGAAGCTGCGAGATTATACCAGGAACGATTTCCAAATGACACAGTAATAGTTGCAGATGCACACCAATATCTCCTGGACCATTACAAAGAGTTTGATTTTATTTGGAGTTCGCCACCTTGTCCAAGTCATAGTAGAGCCAGGTATTGGGCTCACGGACAAAGTTTACCTGAGTACCCAAATATGATGTTATACCAAGAAATTATATTTTTACAACACCATTTTAAAGGTCAATATGTTGTTGAAAATGTCATCCCGTATTATGAGCCATTAATACAAGGATATAAAAGAGGACGTCATTTGTATTGGACAAACTATACACTTCCTGGAGATTTAAATGATAGACATTTTAAATTGACACAAACAAAAAACGAATTTAAAGAACTTTGTAAGTTTCACGATTACGACTTTTCAAAATACAATGGTAATCAGAATAAAACTAAAATGGCACGTAACTTAGTAGATTATGAGGCTGGTAAAACAATACTTGAAACTGCTTTAGGAATAATAAGAAAACAAGATATTAACCAAGTATCAATATTTGACTTTGACGTATGAAAGCTAAGAAATGCAAAGTATGTAAAAACGAATTTACACCGATATACACTACTGCACAAAGCACTTGTTCGTTAAGTTGTGCTATTGAACAAACTGCTCAGAAGAAAAACCAAGCGTGGAAAGAGCGTAAAAAGATACTAAAAGACGAACTAACTACTGTGCAAGATTTAATGAAGTTAGCCCAGCAAGTGTTTAATAAATATATCCGGCTAAGAGATCAGAGTAAGAATTGTATAAGCTGCGGACAGAAACCAAAGAAAGAGAACGCAGGGCATTTCTACAGCGCAGGAACCCATACATCTGTTAGGTTTGATGAAAGAAACGTACATCTCCAGTGTGAACACTGTAATACTTTCCTTTCGGGTAATTTACTTAATTACCGTGAAAAACTCTTAATTAAGTTAGGCTTCGAAGAATTTGAGCGTTTAAGTGTTGACGCTATGAAAACACGAAAGTACACACGAGAAGAGTTAAAAGAGATAATAGAACTATACAAACAAAAAATAAAAGATGTATCTAAAAGCACTGGTAACGGTTGAAGGAATAATAACACAAGAAAATAAATACAAATGTATAGGCGAAACAGAAAACTACTACGTAATAAAAAACGATGTTAACAAGCACGAGTGTATAAGAAAGCACTTTTTTATTAAAGAATAATTTTATATTTGACAAAAAAACACACTATGAAAGATTACGACAGCTTTAGAATTTATGACTTTACCGGATTTGAGAAAGAATTTGGTTTTAGTATGAAAGTAAATGGAAAATGGCAAGAATTCACTTGTACTGCAGACTACCACGTTAAGTACGATTCTCCTGAAGATAACTTTACAATGATCTTAGATAAAGCAGATGTACAGATTTACGATGCTACTAAGGAAGACTACGTAAGCTACAGTCTAACAAAAGACGAATTAACTACTCTTCAAAGCTGGATGCACGATGCCACGCATTGGGATGAGTACTACGAATACATGAACTACAATGATTAAGACAATGATAGTTTATTTTTTTATAGTGATTTACCTGTGTTTGGTATTCTCTTACATTGCATATAAGACAGAAAACTTTACCTTTGCATACATCCTGTTAGTTTTAGCAGGTTTAAATTTGATTGGTTTAACAATACTTTGGATAGATGGCGGTGACTATAACGTTTTCAGATGACGATCACAAAGAAGCTATAAAGGCTTTAAAGGTGAATGATTTTATCCATTGTATGTGGGAGTTAGATAAATGGCTAAGAGCGGAGTGTAAATATAACGAGAAAAGGGAAGAGAAGGAGATAGATGCGTTATACGAAGCAAGGGAAAAGCTAAATGATTTGCTACACGAAAACGGACTAAATCTTTATGAATAAGCAACAATACCTTACCAAGCTACGTCAATATAGAGCGCATCGTAGGTCTAAAGACTGGGTGCGCTCTTGGTTTTTTAGTTCAGATATTACTTGTTCTAACTTTCAGTTTGTAAGGCTAAACCCTGAAGAATGAAAAAACTTTTTAAGGCTATAGAATTAATCTACGTGTATGTTGTTAGCAGAATCTACAGAAACATCGACTGATTGGCTTAATAAGGTTGCTAAACACCATAAATACTTTGTTAAAGTAGTAGAAGGATTTGGTGAGAGATTTTATGCTGAAGATATAGTACAAGAGATGTACTTGCGTCTGTATAAATACACCACTTGGGATAAGATAGTAAAAGACGGAGAAGTTAATAAGGGCTTTATTTGGTTTGTGCTGCGTAATATTTATGTAGATTTCTGTAAGCAGAAGAGCCGTATTGATAAGGTAGACTTGAACGAAGCCATCTATGTGAACGAAGAAGCTGCTGAACGCACTGAATTTGTAGCCAAAAACGAACTATATTTAAAAATAGATGCTGAAATAGAGAACTGGCATTGGTACGACACTATGCTTTTTAAGTTATATAGAGATTCAGGTAAGTCTATGCGTGAACTTGAAACAGAAACTACCATAAGTTTAACGTCAATCTTTCACACTATAAAGCATTGTAAGCAACGATTAAAGGAAGCGGTAGGAGAAGATTACGAGGATTACAATAACGGAGACTATGAGTTATTATAATATGGATAATGAATACTACAGCAAAGAGGAAGCCCGTGAATTGATAACTTACTTACGCAGGGAGATAGATAATATTCTCCGTGAGCATAATCAGTTATTAGATAAACACGAAGCCCTACAAGAAGAGTTTAACCAACTAAAAGAAAGATATATTAATTTAGCACGATGAAAACAATACGAGCGTATTTAGAAAACCAAAAGGAGTTAGCTTACGTTGGGTATGCAAACAGCTTACAGAAAGAGAATGTTAATCTATTAGAGAGCAAACACTTTTTAGAAAGAATAGTACATTTAGAATTATTGATTAAAGAATTAGGAAATGGAAAAGAAAAGAAGGGGTAGACAGCCGAAGGTAGTTACCGAAGTGGTAGACCTATTAAAAGACGAAGCGAAAGAATTAGTAAACGACATTAAAGAAGATGTATCTGAAGGTTTAGGAGATACTTTAGAGAAAGTATTTAAGAAGACTGGTATAGATAAAGTAGCTAAATGGATTGCTGGAGAAGATTGCGGATGCGATAAGCGTAAGGAGAAGCTAAATCAAATGTTTCCTTACAGAAAGATTAACTGTCTAACGGAAGACGAACACGGAATACTTGAGACTTTTTTTAGTAGAAACACGGCAGAGATAAGCCCAAGCGATCAACACGCACTACTAAAAGTATACAATAGAGTTTTAAATGTAAAGCAAGAGCCTACAAGTTGTTCTTCTTGCTGGAGAGATATAGTAATGCAATTACGTAAAATACATAAAGAGTACGACGATGCCAATACCTAAGCCAAACCCATATGAAAGAATGAACGACTTTATGCAGCGATGTATGGGGGACGATAAGATGGTATCTGAATATGACACGGAACAACGTGCAGCAGTTTGCCGTTCAGCATTTGAAGAAAAGATGGCTTCTGAAAAAGTTTCTTTTGACTATGACGAAACACTAAGCACAGTTAAAGGAATGCGGTTAGCAGAAGAATGGATCAATAAAGGCGCAGACGTATATATTATTTCAGCAAGGCAAGAGAAAGACGGAATGCTAACACGTGCTAAGGCTTTATCTATTCCTGAAAGTAGAGTATATGCTACAGGAAGCAATAAAGCAAAAGTAGAGAAGGTGAAAGAACTCAGTATAACAATACACTATGATAACAATGCGGAAGTGGTTAAGGAACTCGGAGAAGTCGGTAGGCTGTTTGGAAAGTGACTACTACATAGTATTCATAAACCCTGAGAGCCATCTTAAAACGTGGAACGCTCTAAAACTTATGCTGACTATAGCAGAAGCTAAATACATAGTGTTCTATGACTATGAGATAGGTCTAATGGAACTACACCCAGTAGATAAAGACGAATTCGAGGCATATACCTACAATCCTAATTAATGCAGTTAAATACACTTTTAGAAAGCAAACGTAAAGAATAAGAGTAAAAGGAAATAAAAAGAGCAATATAAAGCACTTACTAAAACACGAACCAAATGGGAAGACCTAATAAGATAAACAGCCCCGAACATCTATGGGAACTATTCCAAGCCTATAAGAAGCATACTAAAGAAAACCCATTCATAGTAAAAGACTTTGTAGGCAAAGATGCTGAGATGGTATATAGAGAGAAAGAAAGACCTTTAACGATAGAAGGTTTTGAAAACTATTGTGCAGACCAAGATGTAATACAAGATTTAGGAATGTATTTTAGTAATTCAAAAGGAAGGTATAAACGATTTTCTACCATCTGTTCACGTATACGCAGGGAAGTGCGCTCAGACCAAATCGAGGGTGGTATGGCAGGAATGTATAATCCATCTATTACACAACGTTTAAATAGCCTTGTAGAGAAGACACAGACTACTATTATAGAACAGCCCTTGTTTGATTTAGAAGGAGATAATGACGAGTTAGAAGATTAATTTATGATTATCAAGGGTGTACATAATATAAAAAACTTTAGTATATTTGCTGTATGGAAATATGGCAAAAAATAAAGGGATTTGAAAACTTGTATAAGATTTCTACCCACGGAAGAATTAAAAGTCTTGGTAATGGTAAAAGCACAAATAGCAATACTAAAGAGGAGCGTATCTTAAAAACGAATTATTCTAAAACTGGATATGAAAAGGCAAAGCTATTTAAAGATGGAAAGAGATATTATTTTAGCGTACATAGATTAGTTGCTTTGACATTTTTATATAATAAAGAAAACAAGAAAGAGGTTAATCATAAAGACGGAATTAAGCGTAATAACAATGTTTCTAATTTAGAATGGGTAACATCAAGTGAGAATCAATTACACGCATTCAAGAACGGATTACAAAAAAGCAAAAGTGGTAAAGACCATATTCAATCAAAAGCAATTTTACAATTTGATTTAGATGGTAATTTAATCCGTAAATTTGAAAGTATAAATCAAGTAAAACGAGAACTTGGTTTTAATTCATTTGGGATTATTAAATGTTGTAAGAAAGAAAAAAAATATAACACTGCTTATAGATTTAAATGGCAATATGTTTAAAGTAACAACAGCAATACGGAAGATTCTTGCCTTGAAGAATCGCATAAAGATTATTCAGGGTGGAACTTCCGCTCTTTAGTCCCCTATGAAATTAGTAGTAGGGGACGACAATGCAGGAAAAACGTTTGGAATAATACCTATCCTTATAGATAAAGCAGCAAGGCAATCAGGACTTGAGATAAGTATAGTAGCTGAAACAATACCACATTTAAGAAGAGGTGCGTTAAAAGACTTCTTAAAGATAATGAGGTGGACTAATCGCTACATAGATGCAAACTTTAATAAATCACTTTTAAGATATGAATTTGCGAATGGCAGCGTTATGGAATTCTTTTCTGCTGACGATGCGTCTAAGCTGCGTGGCGCTCGTAGGGATATATTATATATCAACGAGTGTAATAACGTCACTTTTGAAGCATACAATGAGTTATCGATTAGAACGAAGAGAGAGGTATTTTTAGACTTTAATCCTGCCAATGAGTTTTGGGTACATACGGAACTAAAAGACGAAGCAGATAGCGACTTCATAATTCTAACGTACAAGGATAACGAAGCCTTAGACCAATCAATAATAGACCAAATAGAAAAGAACAAAGAGAAAGCAAAGACTTCTGAATATTGGCGCAATTGGTGGAACGTTTACGGACTTGGTTTAGTAGGTAGCTTAGAAGGAGTTGTGTTTAATAATTGGAAGATAATCGACACTATTCCGATTGAGGCCCGATTAATTGGCATAGGCTTAGACTTTGGTTATTCAGTAGACCCTACTGCAATAGTAGAGATATATCAATACAACGGACAAAGAATAGTAAACGAAAAGGTTTATCGTACCGGTATGCTTAATTCTGACATCGCTAAAGAACTACAAAAAAACGTAGTAGTATATGCTGATAGTGCTGAACCTAAAAGTATAGAAGAAATAAGAAGGCAGGGAATAACTATTAAAGGCGTTACGAAGGGTAAGGATTCGATTAATTACGGAATAGATGTAATGCAACGGCAAGATTATTTAGTGACATCTACAAGCACGAATCTAATCAAAGAACTTAGAGCGTATTGCTGGGACACGGATAAAACAGGAGTAAGATTAAACAAACCTGCAGGTGGCAATGACCACATTATAGATGCGCTACGTTATCACGAAATGGAAACTTTAGGATTAAACAATAGCTATGGAACATACGCCATCCGTTGAAGAAATGGTTGCTATAGTACAAGAGTATATATACGAAAGAAAGCGTATAAGAGTACGAATTGTATTTGACAACCCTATGAGTATGCGAAAGCATATAATAATGCTAAACGAAGCTTATTCATATGTATTAGCATATAGAAACAACACAAACACGAATTAAAAGTTTTAATACTATGAAGTTAGAATTACTAATACCAACAAGTTTAGACGAGATTCCATTAAAGCACTATCAGGAATTCAGAAAGACTGTTGACACTTCAAACGATGCTGAGTTCATATCTGAAAAGATGGTGCAGTTATTCTGTGGCATAGAGTTAAAGGATGTAGTAAAGATAAAAGCTACTGATCTTTCGGATATGGTAGAACACTTTAACCGCATATTTGCGGTGAAACCAACCTTTAAACACCGCTTTAAGATAGGAGATATTGAATTCGGATTTATTCCAAATTTAGAACAGATTTCTTGGGGTGAGTATATAGATGCTGAAAAGTATTTAAGTAGCTGGGATAATATGCACAAAGCTATGGCTGTGCTTTACAGACCTATCAAAAACACGAAAGGAGATAAGTACGAGATTATAGACTACGAAGGAACGGGAGAATATGCCGAACTTATGAAGTTCACACCGGTAAGCATAGCAATGGGCGCATCGGTTTTTTTTTGGACTTTAGGTCTCGAATTATTGGAGGCTTTAGCGGATTATTTGGAGAAGGAGACGAGGAAGATGAGCAAAGCGACTACAGCGAACAATCGCAGTTTGGAAAGCAATGGGGATGGTATCAGTCAATCTATGCAGCAGCTAAAGGAAACATTCTCGAATTTGACAGAGTTACTAAACAACCCCTTGTAAAGGCGTTAACTTTTTTAACCTTTGAGAAGCAAAAGACGGAAATAGAAATTAGACAGATTAAAAAACAACAGCAAAAATGGTAGGATTTTATAGCGTAATTGATAACATAAAAACGGAACTAATAGCATCTCCGTTTGTAAATACAGTTACAGAAGGTAGCATCTTTGAGGTAGATTTAAACAAACAAACGATATTCCCTTTGTCACATATTATGGTAAATAATGTGAACATAGAACAGAACGTAATGAGGTTTAACATTAGCGTTATTGCTATGGACATAGTAGACATATCTAAGAGCGAAACAACGGATGTGTTTAAAGGGAACGACAACGAACAGGATGTGTTAAATACTCAGTTAGCAGTATGCCAAAGATTAGCAGCAAGTTTGTTCAATGGTGATTTGTCAGATACAAACTATCAGTTAGACGGAGTGCCAAGCTGCGAACCATTCACAGAGCGTTTTGAGAACTTGTTAGCTGGGTGGACTATGACCTTTGATATTATAGTGCCTAATGAAATGAGTATTTGCTAATGCAAAAAGACGAAATACAAAAGGCTTTAGAACGCTTTAGAGACCACGTAGTAAATCAAGCTAAACGAAACCTTACTACCAAGGATAAAAACGTTTCTAAGAAGCTGCATCAATCTATTAGAGGTGACGTTAAAGTAATGCCTAACTCCATTGGGATGTATTTTGCTATGGAAGAATACGGAGCGTACCAAGATAAGGGTAT
>ENA-UOYL01000339-UOYL01000339.1-marine-metagenome-genome-assembly--contig:-NODE-339-length-17041-cov-3.680500_pt1 | contig 17041 bp, 18 predicted proteins | sample MGYA00238173_ERZ767189 | MGnify/ENA primary metagenome ERZ767189 (study PRJEB28943, sample SAMN06267163) | marine metagenome | isolation source: Columbia River Estuary | place: USA:Columbia River Estuary... | reverse complement strand
ATAAAGACACCATCTGCGCCCATAGCCATCATCAATGCAGCATCAGCTGGAGTTGCAATTCCACCGGCAGTAAAGAGAACTACTGGCAGCTTGCCGCTCTGTGCTACTTCTTTAACTAATTCATAAGGAGCTTGAAGTTCCTTGGCAGCAACGTAGAGCTCATCTTCGCGCATTGATGACAGACGACGAATTTCTCCACCGATCTTGCGCATGTGTTGCATTGCATTTGAAACATCACCAGTGCCAGCTTCACCCTTAGAGCGAATCATTGCTGCGCCTTCGTTAATACGGCGAAGGGCCTCACCAAGATTTGTAGCACCGCAAACAAAAGGAATTGTGAAATCCCACTTATCAATATGGTTTTCATAATCTGCAGGAGTAAGAACCTCTGACTCATCGATGTAATCAACATTAAGTGACTGCAAAACCTGAGCTTCAACAAAATGGCCAATGCGTGCCTTAGCCATAACTGGGATTGAAACAGCGGCTTGAATCTTTTCGATCATGTCTGGATCAGACATACGTGCAACGCCACCTTGTGCGCGAATATCTGCAGGTACGCGCTCTAGCGCCATAACTGCAACAGCACCGGCATCTTCAGCGATCTTTGCTTGTTCGGCGTTAACAACATCCATGATGACGCCGCCCTTAAGCATCTCTGCCATACCGCGCTTAACGCGAGCCGTGCCTGTTACATCAGCCATGTTCAAATACTCCGCTTCGATCGAAAGATAGGACGCAATACTACTTTGTCTTTGCCACAGGTGGCGAGGTGAAATCAGGCTCCTTATCGGTAAGAGCGATCCAAATCTGCCCCGGATCGAAGTTCATTACCGTGCCATCGGCAAAGCTAAAGGTGGTTCCGCCTTCTGAAGATGCCCGGCTCCATGTTGTTATAAATCGCTGACCATCACGCAGAACATATGCCTTGCCGGATCCCACAGTTTGAGAAAATGGAGTTACTCCCCCAACTTTGTCTTTGTATTCAGAAGGGACAATCGAAACCATCTGAATAATTAATGTTGTTGGCCCGAGAACAATTCCTGAGTCAGCAACATTTACGGAATTGTTATGGGATAAAAGCCAACGGGAATCATCGTTAGACCAGGTGGCCGAATAGGTAGCAGCTGGCCAATGCATAACAGCTTTACTAGTGTCCGTGCCACCTTCTTGAAGTGGGCCAAACTTAAAGCCAATGCTCTTGGCAGAATCTATTTGGAACTTATCATCCCTAATTTTCTGCATCAAGAGATCTGCTCGAAGAACCATTGCATAAGGCTGTACTCGATTTGGATCTGTTGTGAAGATTGTTGGACTTTGTCTTTGCGCACCTAAGTCTTGAAGATTTGCCGCTGCAATGACAGGTAACAGTTTGCTTTGAGCACCGCTATAGGCGAAAGCAACCCGACCAAACTGAGACATGATTTCAATATCTGAAATGCGCGCACTTCTTACTGGACCAATGCGTTGAGGAATAACAGATGAGTAAACCGCGGCTAAACGAGTAAGACCACCTTCTACTTGTTCGATGTAAACAATATCTGCGTCCTCTAACCCAATCTGAGGATGAGCTTGCGTAGTGTCATCAATCTTCACAATCAACACAGGACCATTGACCCCTTCGCGGCCACTCAAAAGATTAGTAGCTGCTTTATCAGGAAGAATTGTGGAAACTACCGAACACCCCGTTAGGAGAAGGCAGGACAGAACACCCACGATGATCGTGCGCTTAGAGAACATCTGACTCAAATTCATAGGTAACTGGCAAGGGCGCAGTGCCTGCTAAACGAAACATTTTTACGATGAATTTACTGCGCACCATTTGTGTCCGTGATACCGCGTCCGTATGCAGTGCAATTGCAACTCTAATCTTGTCGGTAAGTGCAGAAAGCTCGGTTAGGAGAGCATTATCTGCTGCGGTTGAAAGATGTTCAGAATCTTCCAGCAGCAGACCTAAAGCGCCGGAAAGTCCACTTTCTGCCGCAGACCTACTCTTGATATCAGCATCTCTTGCTTGATATGCAGCACCCGTTAGAAGTAATGATGAGGCTGGATCTGCAATATCGCTATGGGCAATTTCCAGAGCGACTGCTGCTCTCTTTTGAAGCAGAACATCAAGGTTTGCCCAACTAGTTTCTACACGATGATGTAACCGATCAAGTCGTGTTGCTAGAAATGTTAAATACCACAGGGATATTAGTAAGAAGAAGGCGACCAAAAACCAATTTGTCATTACTTGTCATCCTTTGAAAGAAAACGATTCCACGAGCGAGTATCTGAGGCCAACTTCACTTTTTCACTTCCGACAATAGACATTTCATATACAGAGTAGATCTGTTGAGCTATAACGTCCCAGTCAAAGCTCTGGCCTCGTAAACGACCGGCTAATGCGAGCTCTGATCTTTTCTTCTCATCACGCAGCAGATCAATGATCACCTTTGCCAAATCTGTTGAGTCTTCTGATTTAAAAATCGCACCGAATTGGCCATGGCCTAATAAGTCATCGAATGCTGGAATATCACTTGCTACTACACAAGCTCCCCCCGCTAATGCTTCAGCCAAAATGATTCCAAAAGATTCTCCGCCGGTATTAGGTGCCACATAAATAGAAATGGAGGACATGAAGTTTGCTTTATCTTCCTCTGAAATTTTCCCTAAGAAGGTAAAGCGATGTCGCAATTGTGGATCAATACTTTTTTCAACCTCTGTGGAATCACCTGGTCCAGCAACAAAAACCTTCACATCCGGAGCAAAGCGAGCAATGACCGGCAGTGCATCGAGTAAGACGCTTAAACCCTTTCGAGGTTCTTCAAATCGACCAATAAAACCAATGGTATTTCCCTGCCACTTTTCCTGAGGCGTGCCATTGTGATAACGAGAGGCGTAAATTCCGTTGGGAATCACAACTGCATCCGTATCCAAATGATCGGTAAGGGTAAATCGCGCCGCTTCAGAAACAGCAATGCGCGCAGATAATTTCTCAATGGCAGGTTCCAATATCGGACCGATAGCAAAAATTATCTTCTGGCGATTAGCTGCTGCATGAAAGGTGCCCACCATTGGTCCATCTGCTGCCCAGCAAGCAAGCAATGAGATGGATGGAATCGCTGGTTCATGCAAGTGAAGCAGATCAAAATCACCATTTGAAATCCATTGTCGAACACGGGAAAATGCCACTGGTCCAAAGAGAATGCGAGCGACCGCTCCGTTATATGGAATAGAAATAGGCTTTCCCGCATTAACTACATAATCAGGCAATTTCTCCTCATTAATCACTGGTGCTAAAACAGAAACATGATGTCCTGCAGCGATTAAATACTCTGCCAAATCACGAACATGATTCTGAACTCCGCCGGGTGTATCCCAACTATAAGGACAGACAATTCCGATTTTTAAAGAGCGAGGTAACATCAAGTGCGCTCCACAAAGTCGCCATCGGTCCATATGCGTTGCAACATGTGCCAATCCTGCGGATGTGCTGAAATTCCATTTTCGAATTGCTGCGCCATGCTTTGCGTGATCTGGGAAACCTTTGCTTCATCACTTCCTGAAGCTGGGATGGAGACCTCATTAAAATCAATATGAATTCCAGTTTCTGTATAGGAAACAAAAGCTGTGATCAACAGTGCACCTGTCTTTAGCGCTAGGAGCGCTGGACCTGGGGGCATGCGGGATGGACCCCCAAAGAAATTAACATTAATCCCAGATCGAGATAAATCACGGTCTGCAATTAACGCAACTAACGCGCCTTGTCGTAGACGCTGTGCCAAGGTGCCCAAGACTCTCCCATCTAAGGGCAAAACCTCCATACCCATCGCTTGACGATAACCAAGAAACTTGAGAAAGAGTTTTTCAGGTTTCAAATGTTCAACAACTGTTACAAGGTGAATACCTTTGGCACAAAAATAAGCACCGGCATGATCCCAGTTGCCTGCATGTGGCAAAGAGACAATTACCCCCGTTTTGGCGGTGATTGCATCCAACAGTAGGTGCTCATTTGTAACGGTTACCGTTTCACGAACTCGCTCAGGCGACCAGTCTGGAAATCTGAATGTGTCACACCAATATCGCATATATGAACGCATCGCATCGATAACAAGTAAATCCAAATCCAATTCAGTCATACTAGGTTGAGTGCGTCGTAGATTAGAACGCAGACGGGAAATCTTCTTACCATTACGCTTGGTGACAAAATCAGCGAGTAAATATGCCAAGGTGTAAGCGGTGCGCTCTGGCAACCATCGAACAATTCGCCAACCGGCAAAATATATATATGCCGCAATATTCTCTTTCATCTACTTCGCTCGCTTAACTATCAACATTCTTTGAAGAACTGTATAGGTACCAAGCACGGCCAATAACCACATCCCAATCGACAAGGTGTAAGGGATTCCTAATCCCTCAAATCCAATGGCTGCAAGAGAAATGATTAACCGTTCAGTACGCTCTGCGATACCACCCGAGCATTCAATTCCGAAACACTCTGCCTTTGCTCGTATGTATGGCACCAAGATTCCTGTAACTAATGTGACCATCACGACGATTACTAGCGGGTCCTCTTTATCGATCAGGTATATAGAAATGCCGACAAGAATCGCAGAATCTGTGATGCGATCGATGGTGGAGTCTAAAAATCCTCCCCATTTACTGGAGCCCTTCTGCGACAAACGTGCCATCGTTCCATCAAATAAATCACTCAGCGCCATAACACAGATAATCACGGTACCAATGAAAAATTCGCCCCTGGGGTAGAAATAGAGTGCCGATGTAACCACAGCTATCGCCCCAGTCCACGTCACTGCATTCGGTGTAATTCCCATACGCAGGGCGACAGCAGCCACTGGGGTTATAACCCTCGTGACAGCCGGCTTCAAACGTGCACTTAACATCAAGGACCATCGTAGGCTGAGCCAGTGCAATCTCAAATAAACGACCTGCGAATTCACGTCTACGGACATCTAAGCGCGGATCCCGCTCAAGTAGCAACGGTGTTTAAGGCTCATTTCTCAGAGACTGCAGTGGCTGAATCAGACCTTGCAATCTTTGCCATCGATCCTTCTGCTGGTATCGATCAAGCGACCATAGCGTTGTGGCAATCCTTAGATGAGTATCAGGTACCGCGACTTGTCGTGGTTACGCATTTAGAAAAACTTGAAGCAGATTTTGATGATGCTGTAATGATTGCAACGAGAGTCTTTGATCAAATGATTACGCCTTACCTAGTTTTACATGATGAGGCAGGACTACCCGCTGCGCTGATCAGTTTGTCCGACTTAGAAATCACTGACTATTCAACCAATCCGAAATCAATAAAAGGCAGCGATGAAGAGCATCAAACTTTGGTGCAAGAGTTTCGAGATGAGTATCTGGAACTACTTGCCGACTCTGGCGATAACGCATTTGAAGCAGGGTTACTTTTCCCAGCAATTCCTTTATGGATCGAACGCGGAATCGGTGTAGACATTGTGGAAAGTTATATTAAAAAGTTAGTGGTCTAACTACCAAGCAGCTGCAATTTCTTCTCGCGTAAGAGTCAATAATTGCGGAAGAACCTTTGTCTTACCAATTATCGGCATGAAATTTGCATCCCCACCCCAACGAGGAACCACATGCTGATGTATGTGTTCTGCTACCCCAGCACCTGAAATGGCTCCTTGATTCATTCCCAAGTTGAAGCCTTCCGGATTTGAAACAGAGCGGATTGTTTTCATAGCGTGTGCCGTCAATTCACTAATCTCATTACGTTCTTCATCTGTTAAATCAGTCAGGTCAGGGACATGTCTATATGCGCAGATTAAAAGATGACCCGGGTTGTATGGATAGAGATTCATGACAACAAAGGCTGATTTGCCTCGATGAACAATTAATCCTTCTTCATCTGGCAAAGAAGGGATGCGGCAAAATGGGCACGCAACATCATTTCCTTCTAAAGGCCGATTTTCTCCACGTAAATACTCCAAACGATGTGGAGCCCAGAGGCGATGCCAGCCATCTGGCATTCCCGCACCATCAATAGAATTACTCACAACTTAAACCTGCGTACGTTCCTGAACTACCTTTTTGATCTCCGCGATGGCATCTTTTATAGGAATTCCATTTTTCTGCTCGCCATTTCGATAGCGGAAGGAAACAGCACCGGCCTTTTGATCCTCTTCGCCAGCAATGACCATGAAAGGAATCTTTTGCATTTGTGCGTTGCGAACCTTCTTTTGCATTCGATCATCTGATGAATCAAGCTCAGCGCGGATGCCAGCCTTGCGCATTTGCTGAATAACATCGCCTAAGTAATCACCGAATGTGTCAGCAACTGGAATACCAATTGCTTGAACAGGAGCAAGCCATGGTGGAAACGCTCCGCTGTAGTGCTCAGTTAAAACACCAAAGAAACGTTCAATAGATCCAAACAATGCTCGGTGGATCATTACTGGGCGCTGACGAGTTCCGTCTGTGGCTGAGTATTCCAATTCAAAACGTTGAGGCAGTTGGAAGTCGACCTGAATCGTAGACATTTGCCAGGTTCGACCGATTGCATCTTTTGCCTGCACTGAAATCTTCGGACCATAAAATGCTGCGCCACCTTCATCTAAAACAAGTTCTAGCTTTTGAGCTGTTGCGGCTTTGCGCAGTGCCTCTGTTGCTTCAGCCCAGTCTGAATCTTCACCGACGAACTTTTCAGGATTCTTCGTCGACAGCTCCAGATAGAAATCATTTAAACCATAATCGCGCAGAAGATTGAGAACGAAGGTAAGCAAGGAATCTAGTTCGCCAACCATCTGCTCTTTTGTGCAATAAATATGAGCATCATCTTGAGTAAATCCGCGGGCACGAGTAATTCCGTGCAATACGCCAGACTTTTCATAACGATAAACAGTTCCAAACTCAAATAAGCGCAAGGGAAGTTCGCGATATGAACGGCCACGCGATCTATAGATCAAATTGTGGAAAGGGCAGTTCATTGGCTTCATGTAGTACTGCTGCCCAGCACGCTTAACCGTTCCGTCCTCGTTGTATTCCTCATCCAAAATCATTGGTGGATACATTCCATCGGCATACCACTGCAAGTGGCCTGAAGTTTCAAACAATGCCGCTTTGGTTAAATGAGGTGAGTAAACAAACTCATAGCCTTCTTCTTCATGTCGAATGCGCGAGTAATCCTCCATCGCTCTGCGAACAATGCCGCCCTTTGGATGAAACACTGCAAGACCTGATCCAATTTCTTCCGGGAATGAAAACAGATCAAGTTCTGTACCTAAGCGACGGTGGTCACGCTTTTCTGCCTCTGCCAACAGCTCCAGGTATCCATTGAGTTCATCTTGTGATGGCCAGGCAGTCCCATAAATACGTTGCAACATCGGATTCTTCTCAGAACCACGCCAATACGCAGCCGCAGTTCGCATTAGTTTGAATGCTGGAATTAGTTTCGTTGATGGCAAGTGAGGACCACGACATAGATCGCTCCACACAGGATTACCATCACGACCTAAATTGTCATAAATAGTGAGTTCAGCTCCGCCTACCTCAACAGATGCTTCTTCACCAGCAGGACCCTTGATGCCAATCAATTCACATTTATATGGCTCGTGTGCCAACTCTTTCAGAGCATCTGCTTCTGTTGTTACGCGTCGCTTGAAACGCTGTCCCTCTTTAATGATCTTGCGCATCGCGCTTTCGATCTTTGTTAAATCATCTGGATTAAATGTGTTCTCTGGATCAAAGTCGTAATAGAAACCATCTTTAATGGGCGGCCCAATTCCAAGGCGGGTATTCGCATAAACCTCTTGAACTGCTTGTGCCATAACGTGAGCGGTTGAGTGTCTTAGTACTTCTAAGCCTGTAGGTGATGAAATCATTACTGATTCAACTACATCGCCATCAACCAGATCTGTCCACAAATCCTTCAGAACTCCATTTACTGTGCAGACGACAATCTCTTTGTTCTCGGCAAAGATGTGGGTCGGACGTTGATCGGCTTCAACTTGAAGCTTTGCGCCATCAACTGTGATCGATATCTGGGACATGTTCCTAGCCTACCGAAGTCCTAAGCGCCATCGCTTCTATTTCATCCCGAAATGCATGTGATTGCGATAATTCCCGTCCATCTATTGAAGCAATTGGCTGTGCTATTCGCAGACTGCTTAGCAAGAATGCTGATTCGATATCTTCAACTTCTGAGACCGCAATAGAACGAACCATCACATCACAGTTTTCAATCACTAAAGCGCGCATAACCCCAGCAAGGACGCCATCAGAAAGCGGCGGGGTGCACCATCTGCCCGCAATTTTCAGAAGGACATTAGTGACAGAGCCCTCGCATATTTTTCCATCAGAACTTGTTACTAGCGCTTCATCAAATCCGTTGGTTCGAGCTTGCTCAAGAATTTCAAGGCGATGGTTGTATGGGTAGCTCTTAACAGGAACACCGTCCATAACTAAAGCAACAGGATGCGTACCAACCTTGGCAGCAGAGACAGGTTCTGTGTAGGCAAGATGGACTGCTGCCCAATTACCTGTCGCATCAAATGAAACCCGTAAGAGGCCAGTGGCATGGTTTTCTTCCTTTAGTAAAGTGCCAATCGAATCTCGAACAAGTTCTTCGCTGGGCAATTTAATGTTTACTGTGGTCGCACTATTGACCGCTCTGCGCATGTGGCGCGAAAGAGCCCATGGTTTCCCACCAACGGTCTTGATTGTTTCGAAAATTCCTGCACCATCTAGCCATCCAAGTGCATTGCATGGTGATTGTTCCAATGGAATAACAGAGCCATTGACGATTACTTTCACTGTAGCTCTCCCCCAGCAATTGAAATCAATCGCTTAGCTTTAAGTTGGGTTTCTTCCCACTCGGCCCGCGCATTACTACCCCAGGTAATCCCGGCGCCGGTTCCAAAATTGATGTCGGTATCTTTCCAAAAAGTGCGTATTGCAACAGAGAGAACAGCTTGATCTCCCTGAATCCAACCAAGAGCGCCGCAATAGGGACCGCGAACAATTTCGTTCTCACCAATTACTTGTGTGGCAGATGACTTCGGAGCACCACTAACTGAACCCGGAGGAGACAGTGCCGTAAAGATTTGTTTCCATGAAATACCTTCTAACAATTCGCCCTGCACGTCAGAGACCAGATGTTGCAATCCTGGATGTTCCTCACTTGAAAGAAGTCGTGGCACTTCAACGGTTCCACTCTTACAGATCTGTCCCAAATCGTTTCGCATCAAATCGACGATCATTACATTTTCGGCCTGATCTTTTGCACCGAATTGTTGGGAATTCGTAGCTTGTGTTCCTTTTATCGGTGAGCTCTTAACCGTAGACCCATTTCGGCTAAGGAACAGTTCAGGTGAGGCAGATGCGATCATCACTCCTGGAACTTCGAAATAGCTTGCCCACGGTGCTGGGTTTTTCTTTAATATCTCAGAAAATAGTCCGCGCAATGATTGCCCATCATCTGAGTGGGTAAGTCTCCGACAAGCGTTTACTTGATAGACCCAACCTTCTGCTACTGACTCTCTTATTCGCTCTACATACTCAACATATTGCTCTGCGCTAAGCGATGAACTCCATAATCCCTTCAGTGGGATCCATGGCGTTGTGGGAAAAGGTGCATCTATTACTGTTTTAAATTTGGCAGCTGTGAATTCATTCTCAAATGTTGTTGATACCACCCAAAAATCACCATCTTCTAAACAGACAGGATCATGTGAAACTTCAACAAGATCGGTGGCAAGCCTGCCGCCCATCCAAAACAGTGATGAATTTTCCGCATATGGCACGGGATAACGCTAACCAATCAACCTCACTTTGGCGCTTACGCCTCTCCTGCGATAGATTTACCCTCCTCGCGGACGTAGCGCAGTTGGTAGCGCGGAACCTTGCCAAGGTTCAGGTCGCCGGTTCGAACCCGGTCGTCCGCTCTCATATTCGCCGTTTGGATTGTTCTCACAAGGAACAGAGATCTAACGGCGATATTTTATGGTCGGGTGGCCGAGAGGCGAGGCAAGGGACTGCAAATCCCTCTACACGGGTTCAAATCCCGTCCCGACCTCCATCATTAGTGAAAGAGTTCGCTCTACACATAACGGAGGCACGATGTCTGCAGATGATTCAACAAGGCCTTGGGGTCGTTATGAAGTTCTGCAGGAAAGTGATCTTCATAAAGTTAAGTGCATCTATGTAAAGCCGGGAACCCGTCTTTCATATCAACGTCATCAAAAACGTCGCGAACATTGGGTCATCGTTTCCGGAATTGCAACTGTTGTCATTGATGGTGAAACATTTACAAAGCTTCCAGGTGAAACGGTTGCTGTTGAAGTGGGTCAGCTCCATCGCATCGGAAACAGTGGCACTGACGAATTGATATTCATCGAAGTTCAAACTGGCACCTACTTTGGCGAAGATGATATTGAGCGTATTGAGGATGATTACGCCCGATAATTGCCTGTTGTATAGTTCATCCACCTAAGGATCGTTGGCTCAGCGGTAGAGCACCACATTGACATTGTGGGGGTCACTGGTTCGATCCCAGTACGGTCCACTTAGTAGATATAACTCACATTTAACGTAAATAACCCCTACATCTTCAATGCCTACTCGCGAGTTAGGCTCATCAATCTTTACAGTTAAGACATGAAGACAGATGTTAAGCACCCAACCATCATTCAAGGTGGAATGGGAATTGCTGTCTCTTCTTGGCAGTTAGCACAACAGGTTGCAATTGCCGGCGAGCTTGGCGTTATTTCAGGAACTGCTATTGATTCAGTCGTCGCTCGTCGCCTGCAAGATGGAGACCTCTCGGGTGACATTCGACGCGCAATGTCGCATTTTCCCAACCAGAAAACCATCTCTGAAATCATGGACCGCTTCTACGTTGAAGGTGGTCGCGCTGCAGATAAGCCTTATTTGGATGTTCCAAAGTTGAGCATTAAGGGAAATCTTTTCTCCAACAATTTGTTGGCCGTTTCCAGTTTTGTTGAAGTGTGGCTCGCCAAAGAAGGACATAACGGTCTCATCGGAATGAACATCTTGGAAAAGATTCAGCTGGCCATTCCTGCGCAGCTCTACGGAGCAATGCTTGCTGAAGTTGATTACATTTTGATCGGTGCTGGTATTCCAGCGCAAATTCCACACTTGCTCAATGAGATTTCAGTTGGCAATAAAGTTGCTATGAAGGTCGAAGTTGCAGAAACAAAAGATAAGCACTACCTGCATTTTGATCCAGCGACCCTTGGAATTGAAAACTTTCCAATCAAACGTCCACAATTCTTAGCTATCGTTTCTTCACACGCACTTGTCGCGTATCTGAATAAGGATGAAGAAACCAAGCCTGATGGCTTTGTCATTGAGTACCACGTTGCAGGAGGTCACAACGCTCCCCCACGAGCAAAGAATGCAATCGATGACAATGGCGAAGCGGTCTACAACGATCTAGATATTCCTAATCTTGAAAAGATCCTGGCATCAGGTTCCCCATTTTGGCTAGCTGGTGGCTTTGCAACCCCGGCAAAGGTTGTTGAAGCATTGGCACATGGGGCTAAAGGCGTTCAAGTCGGTTCAGTCTTTGCCTTATCTAATGAATCTGGATTTACCGATGAAAATAGATCCAAAGTTCTCAACTCTCTTGCCGATCCGAATATGCGTGTTCTTACAGATGCAAGTGCCTCGCCTACAGGATTTCCCTTCAAGGTTATTCAAAACAACCAAACTCTTTCTAATGACAATCTCTACAAAGAGCGCACACGCATTTGCGATCTAGGATATTTGCGCACGATGTATCAACGCGAAAAAGGAGGGATCGGATATCGATGCCCTGCAGAACCACTTGATAATTACGAGTTCAAAAATGGCCAAGTAGATCAAGCGCAAGGGTCAAAGTGCCTCTGCAACGCATTGATGGCAGATATCGGACTCGGCCAACTTCGACCTGATGGCAGAACTGAGATTTCACTACTGACATTTGGATCTGACTTAGAAGGACCACGCGCAATGCGGGATAAGTACCCGAATGGTTGGAACGCACTACAGGCAATTAACTTCTTAAAGGAACAGATTTCTTAGTTTCTCAATCTATGATTTAGGTTCTTATGAATCAGCTACTGCTTAATGTCCCGGCCTTTGCCTTTGCCACACTTTTGTTAGTGATGGTGCCAGGTCAGGGTGTCGCCATGGTTTTAAGGCAGTCAATACTTGGCGGAAGTAAGGCAGCATTTCTATCAGCCATTGGTAATTGTGTTGGAATTCTTACCTGGGCTATCTCTAGTGCAATTGGCTTATCTGCAATCTTTGCTCAATCTCAGACCGCTTACTCAATTCTAAAGTGGGTTGGAGTGAGCTACTTAGTCTTTGTTTCAATTCAAACCTTGTTTGCACTGCGACATGAATTTGGTAAATTTGATCTTGAAACCAAAAGCGAAGTCAGCAACTGGGCATCTTTTCGATTGGGACTCATTACCAACCTGACAAATGTTAAAGCTGCTGTCTACGCAGTTGCATTCTTGCCAGCCTTTGTCCCAAGTAGCTTTTCACTGGCCTGGGGAATACTCATCTTCGGTGCTATCTGGGCGTTGGTTTCTATTCTCTGGAATATCTTCTTGATCTGGACGGTTAAAAAGTCATCTGTTTATATTCAAAGACCAGCAGTTAGGCGCACCCTGACAGCGATATCAGCACTTGGAATCATGGGGCTAGCAATTGGCCTTGCTCTATCGTCTGGCCGTTAGTCCTTCGATAAAGGTCAAACTATTTTGAAAGATTAACTCTTGGTCATAATCCAAAGTTGCTACGTGGTAACTGTTGACCAGTTCAATACGCGTTTTATCCTTTGACCCAATCTCAGCCAAGATTATTTCAGTATTAGACACCGGCAAGGTGTGATCCTCAACGGAATGAAAGAGCTGAACTGGAACAGTTATCGCGCCAAGATCCTTGCGTGTAACTCGCAACATTTTGAGTGCTTGATAAACCCCTCGCATCGGTGTTGCGTCATAACCAAACTCTGAAATACCTGGGCGCTTAATGTCGCCGCCAACGGAAGACCGCATCTTTTGAAAACGAGATGCCAAAAATGATATTTCGACAGTTATACCTGGAAGATGAATCCAAGGATTTACCAGAATAATTCCTTTGATTACATCATTATTTGATTCAGCAACGTTTAGAACTGTGCCGCCACCCATGGAGAGTCCAATCAGGAAAATTGTGTCGCAGCTCTTTTGAAGCTCTCTGAGTTCTTTGGTGACTTTATCTGGCCATTCTTGCCACTTAACGTCGTTCAAATCTTCAGGTGTACTTCCATGCCCAGGCAATAGTGGTACTCGAACTGTGTAACCCTTTGAGTGCAAGAACTCGCCCCATGGGCGCATAGATGGTGGCGATCCCGTAAATCCGTGAACTAGAAGTACGCCAACATGGGCATTCTTACCCGAACCAATTGCAGACCAATCCTGCATCCATCCTGCGGGTGCTCCTTCAACTGCCATAAGAAAATACTATGGCCTGACTGTTGTCAGTTCAATGACATACGATCGCCCACATGGTGAACATTGGTGACACTCTTCTCTCGGATACCACCTTTGCTGTAATCGATTTAGAAACATCTGGTGGCTCTCCGAAATCTGGTGCCGGTATTACAGAAATTGGTGTTGTAAAAGTTCGCGGAGGAGTTGTTCTTGGCACATTTCAAAGTTTTGTAGATCCAGGACACTCATTACCGCCCTTCATTACTCAGTTAACTGGCATCACTGATGACATGTTGTTATCTGCCCCGTTTATCGATGAGGTATTACCAACTCTTTTTGCGTTTCTTGGAGCGCCAGAAGAGACAGTTTTAGTAGCTCATAACTCCCCCTTTGACATGAGTTTCCTTAAGGCTGCTGCACTTGTTCATGAATACCCCTGGCCCAATTACTTAACGGTTGACACGGCACGTTTGGCTCGAGCGGTGCTAGATCGTGATGAAGTTATCAACTGCAAACTTGGCACGCTCGCAGAATTCTTCAAGACAGAAACATCGCCTAACCACCGGGCCCTCGATGATGCACTCGCAACAGTTGATGTATTACATGGAATCATCGAAAGACTTGCCGGTCATAAGGTGCGAACTTTTGAGGAAATGCGCAGTTTCCCTTCAAAAAAGAAGAGAGCTAAGCGCCCGATTTCTGAGTAAGTTCTGCCCATTGTTTAACCAGTCGCGTTGCCGCTCCAGAATCAATGGCATCGACTGCACGTGAAATACCAAGTGCCATGCGATTGTGAAGATTTAAATCAAACCGCGCCTCATATGCAGCTATTGCTGCTGCTGCATTTAGAACTACTGCATCACGTGGCGCACCTTTCTCCCCAGCAAAAATCGCTGTCGTGATTCGGGCATTTTCAGTTGAATCTCCCCCAACAAGGGCTGCAATCGGAGCGCGTTGAATATTAAAATCCAACGGATCTATAAGGGCACTCGAAATTTCTCCACCGCCGATAGTCAATACAGAGGTGGTCGTTGCAAGGGTAATTTCATCTAAACCATCATCGCCACGGAAAACAAAGCCGTCCACTCCTCGATCCGCGAGTACCTGCGCCATCACCAAGTGCATACGATCATTAGCAACACCGATCGCTGCTGCTTGGGGTTTTGCTGGATTAGCTAGCGGACCCAAGATGTTAAAGACAGTGGGAGTCCCTAGCTCCTTTCGTGCAGGTGCAGCAAAACGCATAGCTGGATGGAAGACCGGTGCAAAACAAAAGCCAATTCCAAGTTGCGCAAATGTTTTCTCAACACCTACCCCGTCGAGGTTGATGTTGATGCCAAGTGCCTCAAGTAAATCTGCTGCACCTGACTTAGACGATGCTGCTCGGTTACCGTGTTTAACAACTTTAACTCCAGCTGCCGCGGCAATAATCGCAGCGGTCGTTGAAATATTGATCGTGTGAGCACCATCTCCGCCAGTACCGACTGTGTCCACAGCTCTTTCGGTGATAGTTATTGGACCGCAGTGCTGATACATCTGAGCAACTAATGCACCGACTTCTTCGGAGGTTTCACCCTTTGCTTTTAAGGCAAGTAGGAATCTTTTGATTACATCTATGTCGGCATTTCCAGTAAGAATTTCATTCATGCACCACTGAACATCTGCGGTTTCAAGATCTAGCCCGGAGTCCAAACGCGAGATGTTTGATTCCCACCGCGATTGCATCATCTCGATATTTAAGCAGAAACGAGTGTGGTGCCGCGGAGTAATTGCGCCGCTGTTTTAGCCAGGGTAAATGGATCAATGGGATGAACAACTGAGGCTTCAGCCATTGACCAGGCAGCAAGCCACGCATCTTCTTTGCGACCTGTAATTACCAATACCGGTGGACAATTAAAAACTTCATCCTTTAATTGGCGGGCCATTCCCATCCCACCTTCTTGGGCGGCCTCCCCATCAAGAATGAACAGATCTGCGCGAGCTCCTCCACCAATGCTTTTGGCATCAACATAGGCACGCAAGGCAGAACCTGTCGCAAATTCATGAATCTCGTGTTCTGGAAGATCTACGGCAACTCGTCGACCCAGAGCGGAGGCAATTGATGCACGAACCGATGAATCATCTGAGTAAACAATGATTTGCTTCTTGGTCTCTGACATAGGGCAAAGTCTATTCTCGAAGTGCTGATCTGGCCTCGTTTTTTCCAGCCAGAGCCAGCACTTTTATAGTGATCCGTTTCACCTCAGATGCGCTCATTTACGACACCCCATTGCCACGCTGGCAAGACGCCGAGCCTAATTTCGGGAATAATCACCTCTATGTCAAGCACCGTCGCACATCAGAAAATCACACGCCCCAACGCAGTAGCTGTGGGCACGATCGTGTGGCTTGCAAGTGAACTCATGTTCTTTGCTGCTTTATTCGCAATGTATTTCACAATTAGAGCGGTTCAAGGTCCGTCAATCTGGGCTGAGTCAACCGGGCTTTTGAATATTCCCTTTGCCGCATTTAACACAACAATTCTTGTTCTCTCATCTGTTACATGTCAGTTCGGTGTCTTTGCTGCTGAACGTTTTCAAAATTATCGGACCGGTAATGTATTTCAATTCACCAAATGGGGAATGCGCGAGTGGTTTGCTCTGACATTTTTGATGGGTGCATTTTTCGTTTCTGGACAGATCTATGAATACGCAATGTTGGTCTCTGAAGGCAAAACTCTTTCATCAGATGCTTATAGCTCGGTCTTCTATGTTGCAACTGGCTTCCACGGACTGCACGTTACGGGCGGACTCATTGCCTTTTTAATCGTGATGGTTCGAGTATCTAAAGCACGCCGCTTTACACATCAGCAAGCAACAACCGCAATCGTTGTTTCGTATTACTGGCACTTCGTAGACGTTGTGTGGATCGCACTCTTTTCCGCGATCTACCTGATTAAGTAGTAAGGACATTAATTGAAGCGTTTATCCCGCTACCGCCGTCACAAGGCAGCAGCACCTCTCCTGCTCTTTTTCGCACTTCTCACAGTTGGAGCAACCTTTAGCGTTGCTAGCGCAACGACTTCTGCAGAAACAACCTCTGTCGATCGTTCCGTCCAAATTGAAGAAGGTCGCCAGATATTTCTTAAGGGTTGCTCTTCCTGTCACGGCATAAATGCCGAAGGCGCACAAATTGCACCATCACTCATTGGTGTTGGAGCGGCATCAGTAGATTTCCAAGTTGGAACTGGTCGCATGCCTATGGCTGATATGAGCACACAGGCAATGCGTAAGGATCCGATCTATAACGCTGAGGAAACAGCTGCTTTGGCCGCCTACGTTGCAACCCTTGCACCTGGCCCGGCTATTCCAGGAGAGTCTGAACTTAATTTTGAGCGAGATGGCAGCACTGCGGAAGGTGGAGAGTTGTTCCGCAACAACTGCGCGATGTGCCACAACTTTGCCGGTCAAGGTGGCGCACTTACACAAGGAAAATACGCACCAACCTTGATGGGTGTGGAACCAAAACATATTTATGAAGCTATGGTGACTGGTCCACAGTCAATGCCTGTCTTTAGTGACAAGACCATTACTCCAGAAGAGAAAATGTCG
>ENA-UOYL01000337-UOYL01000337.1-marine-metagenome-genome-assembly--contig:-NODE-337-length-17116-cov-3.314925_pt1 | contig 17116 bp, 23 predicted proteins | sample MGYA00238173_ERZ767189 | MGnify/ENA primary metagenome ERZ767189 (study PRJEB28943, sample SAMN06267163) | marine metagenome | isolation source: Columbia River Estuary | place: USA:Columbia River Estuary... | reverse complement strand
CAACCACCTCGTCCAGACGCCATCCGATGACATCCTCAAGTGGGCCATCTGCTCCCTGACCAACGCTTACTATTCGATCTGAGGGTTGCAGTTCGCCTGCCTTGTCTGCAGGCCCCTTGGCCACCAGTCGAGCGACCTTGGTGTTTTCATCCTCAACCTGCAAGACAGCGCCGATCCCTTCCAGGGACAGGCTCATATTGATGTTAAAGTTTTCCGAACGGCGCGGTGACAGATAATTGGTGTGTGGGTCGTACAGCTCGGTCAACGCGTTGGCGTAAATCTGGAACACATCCTGGTTGTTGTACTGGCGCACGCGTTTGAGCTGGCTGGCGTAGCGCTTGTTCAGGGTGGGGGCGATTTCGTCTTCCGCCTTGTCGGCCAGCTTCAGGCTCAGCACCTGGTTTTTGAGCCGCTTGCGCCAGCGCTCATCAAGCTCCGCCTGGCTGGAAGCCCAGCCCAGTTCGTCCGTTTCCAGCTCATAGTTCTCGTCAACGCTGAAGTCCATGGCTGCAACTGCTTCAGGTAGCGTCGTCACAACCCGGTCAAGACGCTCCTCAAGGCGCTGTTGGAAGCGATTGAAGATCACGAAGCCGGCCTCCAGGTTGCCCTCGTGTAATTCGTCATCCATCACGGTGCGATATTTTTCGAATTCACCCAGGTCAGCAGCGGTCAGGAACATTTTGGCACCGTCCAGGCTGTCGATGTAGCTGTCCAGGTGGGCCGAGGACATGGCATCGTCATAATGGTGCTTGGCGTAATGGCGTTGTTCCAGCTGGTCGATCATCTCCACCATGGTTTCGCGCTGTTCATCACTGTACTCAATAACGGCCTGGGCCCGCAGCGACAGGGTGCTGAGGCAGATCAGGGGCAATGCCATGAGGATGGCGTATCGTGCTTGGTTCAATAGCTTCAAAAGTGTATTACCTGATGAGTTAAACGATGTTGGGTAGTCGAGCGACCAAGTGTAACGCTGCAAAGCTTCCGGTTAAACAGCGTATCTGTAGATAACTCTAACTGGGAAAAGTTCAGTGGCTTGATGGCCTGGATATGGCCGTGCTTGTCCAGAAACTGTCCAGATGGGCCTGCAAACCCGGACGCCGGTCCATTGAATCACCTGTAGAGTGCTTGTAAGCAATTGAAATATAAAGACTTTTTAACAGCAACGAATTCTTCTAAGGCGCAGGTCGCACGTTCGAATCGTGCTGGGCAGGCCAAATACTTCAAGGTCCGTACCGGACACATGGTTTACATCCGGTACCGACCACATGGTTTACACCTTTACCAATCACATCCCCAATACTTTGGGACCAAATGGATTCTCTAGGGCACTAACCTTATGAGATTCCATATCAAAGTAAGCCATATCGTAATCCATAAAGCTGACTAACCACACATCCTCTTCGACTTGGCGCAGTCCCACATCATGGCCAGCGAACACCGTACTAAAGTGGATCTTTTGATTACCCAGGCAGATCCTGCCGCATTTAGTCACGGTGACCGTCTTATCGTGGAAGGGGTAGCAATCTTCTCGCCATCCAGGTAACGCGACACAAATTTGAGCTTTTCGTCCATCTTCGTACTTTCATTCCACGGCATAGAGTGGTCCCTCCTATGCCAAAAACTGTAAAGTATGTGTCCGGTATAAAGTGTTAACTATGTGTCGGGTAGTACACCTAAACAGCCTTCGGGTGGTTTTTTCGTTTGGCTCGCTTGTAAGAAACGCCTATGGCAGAATGAAACTAAATCTCCATTTAAATCAAGTGCTATGAAATTCTCGGATTCTGTAACTCTGCAAGGTAAGTATGCCTCTTTGGTGCCATTAACTATGGCACATCATGATGGTTTATGCGAAGCAGTTAAAGATGGTGAGCTTTGGAAACTTTGGTATACCAGCATTCCTTCGCCCGAGACAATGAAAAAAGAAATTGACAGGCGTTTAGGCTTACAGCAGTTAGGCGCCATGAACCCTTTTTGTGTTTTGGATGCAAGCGGCACGCCCGTAGGCATGACAACCTACATGAATATTGATGAGGATAATCTTAGGCTGGAAATTGGCTCAACTTGGTATCGAGGTTCCGCACAAAGAACGGCAATTAATACAGAGTGTAAGTTGATGTTATTAAGTCACGCATTTGAGAAATTAAATTGTATTGCTGTGGAATTTCGAACCCATTTTTTTAATCATCAAAGTCGTAAAGGCATTGAGCGATTAGGTGCGAAATTGGATGGCGTATTGCGTAGTCATCAAATTAATCGTCATCCAGACGCTAAAAATAGCTTACGAGACACTTGTGTCTATAGCATTTTGGCTAACGAATTTCCTGCCGCACAAGCTAATTTGCTTTATCGACTATCAATGCTTGGTAATTAAAAAACGATAGTAATGTCGTTCGGATTATTTCGGCTCGTAAGGCAACTGCCAAAGAATCAAAAGCTTATTAAAGGTGAAGAAGATGCGCAAAGAATATGATTTCTCCAAAGCCCGTAAAAACCCATATGATTCCATGCTCAAAAAGCCTATAACTATTAGATTAGATGAGGTTGGTGAGCTACTTAAAATCTGTATCAGAAGAGGTGGGCATTCCTTATCAAAGCCTGATTAATCTCTATTTGAGAGATTGTGCGGCCACTCATAAGAAACTAAATCTTAGTTGGAAGTAGTCTATAGGCAGGATTGGGCATCCTCAGCCCTGGTTGATTCCACCTCGGGCCACCAAGATACAAAAAGAAAGCACTTAGGCCCCCTTGAGGAGCGCTGAAATAACTTAACGACCTCGAAGACTAGAAATGGCACAAATCAGCTCATAAGATGCCTTCAAAAACTTCAGAACCACTGTAATAACATCAGGCGTTGATGATTGGCTTGGATCAAATGTTCAATAAAGCCTTTGACCAATATCATTTAGCTCAGTATTATATTTAATAGAGCCCTCAGATTAATTGCCATTAAGAGCAAAACCAATAGTGTTTTATTTGCTCATAATTGTGAAATTAAAAACATAATTAACTTGGAGAATAAAAAAAAAAATTTATCAAGATCGCAACAGTCTTAGCCTTTTTATTACCAATAACAGTTTTTTCACAAGTAACTACCCCAGCACCAGAAGGTGCAAAGCCAACGGTAGTTAAAAAATATAGTTTTAAAAAAATTGATTTTAACGGTGATAAACAAATATCAAGAGAAGAGGCAAAGAAGGCTGGCATTTCTGAAGCTGAATTTAACCTTATTGATAAAGACCGCAGTGGTTTCATTACATGGAATGAGGCAGTTAATAGCCCATCTAAAAATTGGACTGAGTAAACTCAGACTAAGTTAAGACGGCGAATCTAGTAAGCCAGCTTACTTAGTGGGTGATGGTGACCCAGTGCAGGGTAGCCTATTGGAGACTGTGACCGTTTCTATCCAGTAGCAATCAAGCACCAGTTATAGGGATGGTCAAGAGACAGTGTTAGGCATCCCTGGTATTGGCTCTTTGAATTCGCCACGGGTCACCAAAATTCTATAAACCATCTTTGAAAGGTTTTTAATTACACTCCGCATATGAATCAAATACTTAACGGCAAAGTTTTGACCATACTCTTTGCTTTTTTATATGCAAGCCCCTCTTGCGCGGCAGAAGGTTTTAATATGAATACTATGCCCGATTTATCTACAGCAAGACTCAACTTGGTATGTAGTGAGATAGCAGATAGTAAAGCAAAGGCAGAAAACTTTAACCAAGGATTGTGTATCGGGATTATTTTGGGGGTAGAAGATAACGCTCATTACGACAAAAAAATTTGCGTCCCCCAAAATGTTGATACTAAAGAGCGTGCTCAAGTAGTAGGAGATTATGTTGCCACTCAACCAAATAGAATGAATGAAGCTTTTGCCTCTCTTGCCTTTGATGCCCTAGTTCAAAAGTGGCCATGCTCACCTAAGTGAACCGCCCAACTGACTGGGAGTCAGTTCAATCGGCAGGCTTTCCATTTATGGGTAAGATATTGCAATGATTGATCATCTTGACCACTTGGTTCTAACAACCGCCAAAGAAGCCGATTGCATTTATTTTTATACGCAGGTTTTGGGTATGACACTAGAATCTTTTGTGGGAGGAACCCCGCCCATTGAGCGCAAAGCATTTAAGTTTGGTAATCAAAAAATTAATCTTCATATCAAGGGAAAAGAATTTGAGCCAAAGGCAGATATTCCAACGCCAGGATCGTTAGACCTGTGTTTTATTGCGGATCGTCCCTTAATCCAAGTAATTGAACGGTTAAAACAGGCAAAATGGCCAATTATTGAGGGCCCAATTATAAGAACGGGTGCGACTGCCAAGATAAAATCTATATATGTGCGAGACCCAGACTTTAATTTAATTGAGATCAGTGAAATTCTGCAGAATTAACAGAAGCATACGCGCGGGATGTTATTCATTTAATATAAATTGCACGAGGAGCTAAAAATGACAAGAAAAAAGACAGTGAGCCCTCAATTCTTTGTAATGCAATTCAGCAGCTAGACATGAGCCCTATGGAAGAGCTTCATCAGCGGGCTTGCGATAACAATCAAGATTCGTATATTGATCCTGATTCTGGATATATAGTGCTTACCAGCAAGGCGCACTTAAAGCGCGGCACATGTTGTGGCAATGCATGTCGACATTGCCCATTTGAATACATCAACGTTCCTGCAGATAGCAAAGAGAAACGTAACAATCAATAAACCATAGCCTTAAGCTGATGTCATCGAATTGTCATATATTTCTATATAATTAGAAATATGAAAAACACAGATGCCATTCGGGTATTTTTAGCCTTAGGACAAGAGTCGCGCTTAAATATATTTCGTTTAATTGTGCAAAAGGGTAATGGCGGCGTCACACCTGGAGAAATCGTAGAAAAATTAGGTATACCAAACGCCACTTTGAGCTTTCATCTTAAGGAGCTAGTGCAGGCTAATTTAGTGTTGGTAGAACGCCAAAGCCGCTATTTAATTTACAGCCCCAATGCCAAATTAGTAGAAGGATTGAGTAATTTCCTTTTAGAAAATTGCTGTGGCGGGCAGCCATGTATTACTAGAAAAAGAAAGGCAGTGAATTGTCAATGAAACGAATGCATATTCATGTATCAGTACCGAATATAGCCGCAAGCATACCGTTTTACTCAAAAATATTTGCTTCAGAGCCAACGGTTATCAAAAGCGACTACGCCAAATGGCAGCTTGAAGATCCAAAGATCAACTTTGCGATATCTGCACGCGGTACGGTACTTGGTCTTAATCATTTAGGAATCCAAGTGGATGACCAGACGGAGCTAGTAGAAATGAAGGGTCGACTCGAACAAATTGAGGGTGAGCTAATAGAAGAGATTGATGCAGCCTGTTGCTATGCGAGTTCCGATAAATATTGGATGAATGATCCAGCTGGAATAGCCTGGGAGACATTTCATACACTGGACTCAATCCCAGTATTTAATCAATCACCAGTAGCGAATAGCGCCTGTTGTGTACCGACGCCGCTGGCGACTGTCTCCATATCGACTATTCGTAAAACATCTTGTTCTTAAGTAAATAAAATCTTCGAGATGAACAAATACAACATCCTATTTCTCTGCACCCATAACTCTGCACGTTCGGTATTAGGCGAGGCGCTTGCATCGACTCACCCAAGCGGTAAATTTATCGGTTATTCGGCAGGCTCAACACCAGGCACAGTAATAAATCCCTTTGCAAAAGAATTAGCCATTGAGATGGGCTATGACTCTACCCGATTACGATCAAAGAATTGGGATGAGTTTGGCTTACCTGAGGCGCCAAAAATGGATTTCATTGTGACCGTATGCGATAACGCCGCAGGTGAGGTATGCCCTATTTGGCCAGGCAACCCTGCAACTGCACATTGGGGATTTCCGGATCCGTCCAAAGTCGAGGGGTCTGATTTAGATAAAAAAGCTGCCTTTGTCGAGGTTATGAATGGCCTTAAAAAGAGAATTGATCTATTGGCGGAAATGCCACTTGATACATTAGATTCCATACGCCTCAAAGAGATCCATCGCAAAGCATGATGCGTTATCTATGCGAGTTTTTGGGCACAGCAATATTGTTAGCTGTGGTGACAGGCTCAGGCATTATGGGCGAGTCTCTTGGTCAGGGTAATGCAGCTGTTGCTTTGCTCGGAAACAGTATTGCCACAGGCGCTGCCCTATATGTCTTAATCAGTCTATTGGGCCCACTTTCGGGCGCTCATTTCAATCCTGTGGTGAGCGCAATGTTTTGGAAAATGAGACATCTTAAAACAAGCCAACTTTTCACTTATTGGGCCTGCCAGTTCTTGGGTGCTATAGCCGGTGTTTTGATAACCCACATTTTATTTGGGCTTGAAATTATTCAGGAGTCAAGTAAAGCTCGAGATGGTTTTGGAATATGGACAAGTGAGTTCATCTCCACACTGATACTGCTCGGCGTAATATACATCGGTGACAAGTTAGCAAAAGAAAAAATTGCAATGCTAGTTGCCTTGACGGTAACCGCAGGATATTGGTTTACATCATCCACTTTTTTTGCAAATCCAGCAGTTACCATCGCACGCAGTTTTACCAATACCTTTGTTGGAATATCTCCTGATGGTGTTATGGGATTTATTGCTGCGCAGATTTTGGCGGTTGTACTTGTAGGTTTGATATTAGAAGCTGGTAAAAGAGTTGACCGCAGTAAGTACAGGCCCTAACCCATCTTTAATAAAATAACGCCAAGCAGGATTAATGCTACACCGGCCCAGCGGATTGCAATATTAGGATCCCCAAAAACGAGAACCCCAATGGTGAATGTGCCCACCGCCCCAATCGAAGTCCATACCGCATAAGCAGTTCCGATCGGAATTTCTTTGAGGGAGTACCACAACAAAAAACCGCTAAGGGTCATGCTAACAATAGCTACCAAAAGACCCCAGGCTCTCATGTTTGGCAGGTCAGCTAGCTTGAGACCGAGCGGCCAGCCAATCTCACAAAGCCCCGCCAATAAAAGTGCAATCCAGTAGATACTCATTAAGTGCGCAAAGAGAATAAAAGAGACAAGTAAGCTAGCATAGCAAAGATGAGAATATTTATAACTGGAGCCGAAGGTTTTATTGGCAGACATGCATTAATTCGGTTGTCTGCCGATGGGCATCGACTTACTGCCGCGATACGTTCGGCGCAAGAAGAGAGGCGACTTAAGGCTCTGGGGATCGAAACTGTTCGAGGTAATTTAAATGAAGTGATTGATCTTAATACCGCACTCAGTGGGCACGATGCCGTGGTGCATTGTGCAGCACATGTAACCCTATGGGGTTCACCAGCCTTATTCCAAGGGATCAATATTGGGCTCACTAAGAAATTAATCGAGGCAGCGACCGCCACAGGTATAAAGCGTTTTATACATATGAGTACGGCGAGTGTCGTTCTCAATGAACGTTGTGCGCTATACGATGCTCAAGAACAAATGCCATTATGCCAGCGCGTTGAAATGCGCTTTGCACACTCCAAGGCACAAGCAGAGCGGATTGTAATAAGCGCAAATACGGCACAACTTGCAACAGTGATATTACGCCCTGCATTTGTTTGGGGCCTAGGAGATTTGGTCGATCGCCAAATTGGCCCTGCAGCAAATCAGGGAAAATTTGGGTGGTTTAATCAAGGGGAATATTTATATTCAAGTTGTTATATCGGCAATTTATGCGATGCGATTTGTTTAGCATTGCAAAGCTCAGCAAGTGCGGAAGCATTTTTTATTGCCGATAATGAGATCATGAGTTTTCGGGAGTGGATGACCCAACGTTTGGAAGCTGGACGCTACCGAGTTCCAACATTTTCAATACCTCGGACAGTGGCTTGGCCATTGGCCCGCTTTACCGAAAATGGTTGGAACTACTTACCACTGAAGGGCGACCCCCCATTGGTAAGAGAAGCAGTACGAACCACGGCATATCCGTTTACGCTTTCGATCGAAAAGGCAAAACGCATGCTTCTGTATAAGCCCACCTATACGATCGCTGCTGGTATGCAGGCTATAGCGAGTTCCAATGAGCCTTCGGAGTAGCTAGCTATACGAATTCCGCAATATGAAATGACTTGCTGAAAAATGAAATCCTACTCTCTAAAAACTTAGTTAGCCGATATCTTATCAATATAAGTCATTGATTATTATGCAATAAATTTCAATTTTACTATGCTACATTGATTCTATCAACTTATCTAACCTTTGGAGGATTTATGAATAGCAAATTAGTACACGAGGCGCCATATCACCCTGGATACGAGGACGCATCCTTTGAATCATCAGAAAATCCAATCATGGCTGAGCTTAACCAGTATCGCAAAATGAATGCGCGCTACATGGAGACGGCGAAAAAAATAGTGGAATTTTTGGGCACAGGAGATAAAGCAAGCGCTTAATGTAGAGTTCCACCCATTAAAAACCACCTGCGGGTGGTTTTTGTTTTGATGGACGTTCAAAATTTATAAGATTTTTAATCTTACCAATGCAATGCCATATAAAAAAGCACAGAAAAGAAATCTTGTATATTACAAAGAATGACAAGAAGCCCTAATCGGAAATCAAATGCCCGCTAATAATAAGAAACAAGATCTAGAGCGGCTATTTAAACAAAATCGTACATGGATTAAGAAAGTTACCGAAGAGGACCCTGACTACTTTTCACGTTTGGTAGATCAGCAAAACCCTGAATATTTATGGATTGGTTGCTCAGATTCGCGCGTGCCAGCCAATCAGATTGTTGGCTTAAAACCAGGCGAAGTTTTTGTACATCGCAACATTGCCAATATGGTGGTGCATACCGATTTCAATGCATTGTCGGTGATTCAATTTGCGATTGATCGATTAAAAGTAAAAAATATTATTGTGGTTGGCCACTATGGTTGTTCGGGCATTGAGGCTGCAATGAATAATGCCCGTATTGGCATAGCCGATAACTGGATACGGCATATTAAAGATGTGCATGACAAACACAACCGTGAGCTAAAGCATATTCAAGATGATCATGCCCGCTTAGATCGGCTTTGCGAGCTTAATGTATTGGAGCAAGTGGTTAATATTGGACAAACTAATATCGTACAAGACGCTTGGTCAATGGGACAAGATATTGCAATACATGGGTGTATTTATAGTTTGCGAGATGGCGTGCTAAGGGACTTAGACACAACCGTGACCGACACGAATGAACTAAACGAACGCTATCAGAAGTTATTATCGAAGTAACAGCAAGGCCATAAACGAGAAAACATGAGTGTCACAGTCATTGGTATCTTTAATAAACTCGGGGCTGAAGACTTCGAGCTGTACCGTAGCCAAGTTGGAGCAAGTATTGCGCTCTATGGTGGAACGGTAGTCCGTCGGGGAGAGTGCGCCACTCCGTTTTGGAATCAATTAAATGCAGACCCCTTTGATACATTTGTAGAGCTGTCATTTTCGGATATCGATGCTGCAAAACGTTGGGCAGAAAGCCCTGAATATGCAAAGCTTCTTCCGGTTCGTAACCGCGCTATGCAGCTGACATTATTTGTTGTGAAAAACTAGAAGCGCTCATTTTTGCCTAGGATGCGCCATTGGCCCAAAGGTAAGGAGCCAAGTGAAAGCTGGCCAATACGAATTCTCTTTAGTCCAAGCACTTCAAGATTCACTAGCTCACACATCCTTCTAATTTGACGTTTGCGCCCTTCGCGCAATACAAAACGTAACTGATCTTCGTTTTGCCAACTAACTTTCGCAGGCTTCAGTAATTTGCCATCGAGCGATAGACCATTTTGTAATAAGCCAAGACCTCCATCCGATAGCTGGCCAGAAACCCGAACCAAATATTCTTTCTCAATCGGACTGTCTTCCCCAATCAGCAATTTAGCAATTCGCCCATCTTGTGTTAATACCAGCAATCCAGACGAATCAATATCAAGCCGCCCTGCAGGCGCTAGACCACGAAAAAGACGCCGCTGCGTCTGTTCTGGTGCGGCAGCAAATTGATTCTCGGGAGTAATGAGCGAGGCCGCAGGCTTATACTGTTGCTCATCATCTAGATGAGAGATATATCCAACAGGCTTGTTTAATAAGATCGTGAGCCGTTGTTCCTGTTGGCGTTTAGCCCCCGATCGAAGTTCAATCGTCTGGTGCCTGTAGGCTCTACTCCCAAGCTCTTGAACAAGTTCGCCATCCACAGTCACCAGCCCTTGCTCAATGTAAGAATCCGCCTCTCTTCGCGAACAAAGCCCAAGTTCAGAAAGTAGTTTAGAGACCCTTATCTTTTCCACTACAGGCTTACTTACGGAGCTGCGCTTGCCGACGGATAATCTCCGCATCAATCTTTTTAAGAGTAGCCGCATCCGGATTTTGCCAACTACCACCCGACTGGTTGACCATATAAACCACAGAAGCTGCAAAATCTTGAACACTCAAATCAGATTTGCCGCCCTTTGCAGGCATGCCGCGTATACCAACGTATCCATGGGCAGTCAGTTGTACCTGACCCTCTTTAATAAGAGGAGCCCATTTGGTCTTATCCCCTAATTTTGGAGCGCCTGCAACGCCAGCCGCGTGACAGACCGCACAAACTGTTTTATACGTATTTTCTGCAGAGTTTGCCCAAGCGCTTGTTGGTAAAAAAAATAGGGGTACAAAACTAAAGAAATGAATTAGGGTAGAAGATTTCATATAAACGCCAAGTTCCAGTCAGTAAGTTTCCAGTAAGATAAACAAAACAACCAAAAAATCATTATGAATCGTTTCATCCGCTCCACCCTTATTTTAAGTCTTATTAGTGCCATTTTTATCTCTGGATATACTTATTTAATGTTAAGTTGGAGCTATGCCGAGGGGGAGAGGGCTGGTTATGTTCAGAAGTTTTCGAAGCGTGGCTGGTTTTGTAAAACCTGGGAAGGTGAGTTAGCGATGGTATCGATGCCAGGAACTATGTCTGAAAAATTCTTCTTTTCGGTGCGAGATGATCGTGTTGCCAATAAGATAAACGCTAATATGGGGCGCAAAGTTGCAATGCAATATGAACAACATGTTGGCTTACCAACCAGCTGCTTTGGTGAGACCGAATATTTTGTTAAAGATTTACTAGTTTTAGACTAGTACTGGAGCCCCGATTTAGATCTCAATTTTTTATTATGAATATTTATTTTTGTAATATTTTGTGTTTACAATTGCCATAGCGCAAAAAGCGCAAAACAATGAACAATCAACAAGGAGCTTCACTTGAATAAAGCAGAACTAATCGCAGCAATTGCTGACGATGCCGAAATTTCTAAAGCAAAAGCCGAGTATGCATTGAACTCTGCTATTGAGCACATCATCAAAGCAGTAACTAAGGGTGATTCAGTTCAGTTAATCGGATTTGGAACCTTTGCCTCGGGAAAGCGCGCTGCACGTATGGGTCGCAATCCTAAAACAGGTGAGCCACTTAAAATTGCCGCTTCGAAGACCGTGAAGTTTTCTGCAGGCAAGGCATTTAAAGACTCTGTGAATAAGCGCAAGAAATAATCATTGTGCTTTTAGTGAAACCCAGCTACGGCTGGGTTTTTTGTTGCCCCACAGCTCTAAAAATTAGCTTTGTACTAGACGCCGATGGCGATGAATACTCATCAGGATACCCGCTCCAAAGCCAAGCGTGACAAGGGCTGTGCCCCCATAGCTTAGAAGTGGCAGGGGGACGCCAACCACTGGCAGCAAGCCGGTAACCATACCAATATTGACAAATGCATAGGTAAAAAAGATCAGACTAATCGCACCGCCAAGTAGACGCGTAAAGAGGGTTGGGGCCCCCATGGAAATCGTAAGACCACGTTTGATCAAGGCAAAAAAGAGAAGAATCAGAACAAGATTTCCTAAAAACCCAAATTCCTCTGCAAACACAGCGAAAACAAAGTCAGTGTGTTTTTCGGGAATAAATTCTAGGTGAGATTGTGTGCCTTCACGCCAGCCTTTACCAAAGAATCCACCGGACCCTACCGCAATAATTGCCTGTATCGTATGAAATCCTCGCCCTAAAGGATCGCTAGTCGGATCTAATAAAGTGCAGACACGGTTTTTTTGATACTCGCGGATCAGTGGCCAATTAACATCAGGAGCACAAATGCTGCCACTAAAAATGATTAGTAGGAGTATGGCAACACCGCCGGTTACAACAATCGGCACAATCCAGCGCCACGGCAAGCCAGCCAAGATAATCACATAAAGCCCTGCAGCGAGAACCAATAAAGCGGTACCCAGGTCTGGCTGGCGGGCAATCAATAAAACCGGTAAGGCGAGTAAGAGGCCTGCAACTAAATAATCAAAGGCAGAGCGAATGCCCTCGCGTTTCTGAAAATACCAAGCCAGCATTAATGGTACTGCGATTTTCATAATTTCAGAGGGCTGAATCACAATGCCCACATTAATCCACCGACGCGCACCTTTTTTTATAAGACCAAAAATTGCCACCGCGATCAGTAATGCAATTCCAATGCCATAAATCCAAATAGCCGCCATTTCCAACCACTTTGGTGGAATTTGCGAAACGATCCACATAATGACAAAGGCAATGAGTAAATTACGCAACTGATCAACAATTGCAACGGGGGTGCCTTGCCCGGCTGACAAAAACACCACAAAGCTAATACCGGCTAGACCGAGAAAAATAAAGCCAAGGTGTGGATCAAATCCCCGAAATGCATATGCAATAACGGATTTTGCTTTGGCTAGGGCACTCTTTTCCACTCAGGGATCTCCTTTGGCCATTTGCCCTCAATGTAGTAATCCAATGCTTTGCGGGCAATAGGCGCAGCATGCTGTGCTCCAAAACCAGAGTTCTCAACAATCAAAGCAATTGCAATTTTAGGTTTATCGTTTGGAGCATAGGCCACATATAAGGCATGGTCTCTTAAAAACTCTGGGGTGGTGGCGTGGTTATAGATTTTTGAATTTAAGCTAAACACTTGGGCCGTACCGGTCTTGCCACCCACAATAAACCCCGCATTCCGGAATGAGGAGGCCGATGTTCCCGATCTATTAACCTCTACCATTGCTTTCTTAATGATCTCAACATTCTCTGGTTTCAGGTCGATACGATAGCTTTCTTTAGGAGTGGTTAACTCCTTTTGGCGAGTGAAGGGGTCTTCTATTGCCTTAGCAATATGCGGTTTCATGACCACGCCATAGTTGAGCACATTGGCAAGTCCGTGAGCTAATTGCAAAATCGTGAATGCGTTATAGCCCTGACCAATTCCAAGAGAGATCGTTTCACCTTCAAACCACTTTTGCTGCTCAGGTTTCTTAAAAGCAGATTTCTTCCATTCGGTGGATGGCAGAACTCCGCGGACCTCGCCATCTAAATCAATACCAGTAATCTGACCAAAGCCCAAGGGCTTCATAAAGTCGTGCATCATGTTGGCACCCATGTCACGCGCCAAAAGATAGTAATACGTATCGCAGGATTCGACAATAGACTTTTCCATATTCACCATGCCGTGACCACCAATTTTGTCATCCCGAAATGTGTGATTGCCAAATGTAAAAAAACCAGGATCGGCGATTGCATCTTCGGGGGAGCGCTTATTGAGTTCAAGGGCGGCTAAGGCCATAAATGGCTTGTAGGTTGATGCTGGGGGATAAATACCTTTTAGAGGGCGGTTATATAAAGGCTTTTCTTTAGATTCATTGAGCTCTTTCCAGGTGGTCGCATCAATCCCCTCAACAAAATCATTGGGATTGAAATTAGGTTTCGATACAAAGGCTAATATGTCACCTGTTTCTGGTTCGATAGCTACAAAGGCGCCGCGCCGTTTTCCATAAAGTTCTTCCACCAAAGCTTGGAGTTTGATATCAATCGATAGAATGACATTTTTACCTGGGACAGATGGCTTACTTGACAAGGTACGCACTGGTTTGCCGCCGGCTGTAATCTCAACTTCATCATATCCAGGCACACCGCGCAATACTTTTTCATAGCTTTGTTCAATACCAATTTTGCCCACATACTGAATTCCAGGCAAAAAAGACCTTTGTAGAGCATAAGGGTCTTCGCTACCCCTAGTCTTCTCAAGTTCATTTTGCATTTGTTCTTTATCTTTTGCGGATACTCGACCGATATACCCAATAAGATGAGAGGCAAGTTCGTTATAGGGATACTCACGAAAATTACGGGCGCTAACATCTACTCCAGGAAAGCGATAGCGGTTCGCTAAAAAACGGGCCATTTCGGTTTCGGTCAACATCGAACGTAGAGGAAAGGTGCCCATATTGCGCGAGTCTTCAAGCGCCCTCTTAAAATTTCGACGATCACGTGGCCCTATATGAATAATCTCCGCCAATTCATCAATGAGAAGGTCTGGGTTTCCTTTAATTTGGGAGGCATCCACTTCCAAGGTGAGCGCAGAGTAGTTACGCCCAATCACAACGCCATTACGATCAATCAATAAGCCGCGATTGGCAGGAACGGGAACAATCGCAATACGATTACTTTCTGCCAACGTAGCATATTTATTATGGCTAATGACTTGAAGCCAAAAGAGGCGAACGATTAGCAAACCAAAACAAATGCTGACAAATAAAATAGCAATGCGCACACGCTCATGGTAAGAATACAGGTCTGGCTTTTTAAGCGAAGGCATACAAACTTAAAGCGGTCGATTAGGATCGACATCAATAGGCCGACGCTGTGGGAAAAGCAATACATTCGTTGCCAATGGCCATAGCAGTGCTTCGATCATAGCCTGAATGACAGACGTCAGACCCCACCAATGAATTTGATCTCTAAGTGCCCAATTAACCAAAACAGGAAATAGGGAAACCAATAAAAAGATTGGGAAGACATTGAGTATTTGAGAAAAAGTGCTTAAAGCAGTAATTCGGGTGTGCCACGCAATGGCTAAATAAGATACCAGTGAATAGCTAAATGCATGGACACCAAGCAAAGAGCCACTGTGAATATCCATTATTAGACCAAATAAAAAAGCAGTTACAACACCAACATAGCGATGTTGATGAATGTTCCAAAATACAATACAAATAATTAACCAATCTGGAATCCAGGCATGATTACCAAAAGGTAAGAAATTAAGAAGTAGCGCAAGCACTAGACTAATATAAATAAAAGAGGGCTTAACCGGCCGCAGAATATAACCACTTTGATAATCAATCATGGCTGTCCTTTGGGGCGTGTTTGGCGGCGACCAGTGGACGACGGTACCCCAGAGTTGGAGCCTGGTTTTGCATCCCATTGAGGGTCGTAAATGAGAGCAAGTGCTTGAAGATGCCGATTTACTTCTGCAATCGGACTGCAAAAGACATTTGAGGCATTTTGCTCAGCATTGCGTTCGATTTTAGTGATTACGGCGACAGCAAATCCAGGGGGGTAGATTCCGTCAACCCCAGAACTAAGAAGAATGTCTCCCACTTCCAAATCGCTGGCCACCGGAAGATAGCGCAGCTGTAATAAATTCCCACGCCCTGCACCAACTACCGCAGCGCGCAAACCATTGCGGGCCACTAGAACTGGTACAGCAAAATCCCAATCTTCTAATAAAGATACTTCAGCGGAATTATCAAAAAGACGAACAACCTGACCCAAAATACCCGCATCATTTGCAATGGGAGAACCAAGATTTAAGCCATGATTGCTACCTCGATTTATCACAACTCGTTGAGAAATTGGATTGGGCGGATTAAAAAGAATTTCGACCGGCACCGTTCTGAAATTAGTATTTTTTTGAAGCTCTAGTAGATTTCTAAGATTTTGATTTTCAACAGCGAGTAAAGCCGCTTGATTGGCCAGTAGAGAAAGTTCTGTCTGGCGAGTTTTCAGAGAAAGATTCTCTTTCTCAAGAGAAGAGCGAGAGGTGAAATAATCTTCTCCAAATGAAAACAGATCGGAGGGAAGCAGCATGATGTTTTCAAGGGGCCGCAAGACATAACTGACTTGATTACGAATAAAGTCCAAGGACTTCACTTGAAAATCAACGACCATCAGGGCGGAACCAATTAGTAAGCAAACTACTAACTTGGCAAGCGCGGGTATGCCTTGTTTAAAAAGTGGAGGAGTACTATTTTGCACGGCACTGCTCGACTATTGGTTGCCTATTCTTGGGAAAACACTCCACCAAGTTTATCCATTCGCTCAAGGGCAATACCGCAGCCTCGAGCAACACAGGTTAAGGGATCATCTGCAACATGAATGGGAAGACCAGTTTCTTCCATAAGCAAGCGATCAAGATCTCTTAATAATGCACCGCCACCAGTAAGCATTAAACCGCGCTCCGCAATATCGGAGGCCAACTCCGGAGGTGTTTGTTCAAGAGCAGCTTTAACGGCAGTCACAATCTGATTGAGCGGGTCCGTTAAGGCCTCTAAGATCTCATTGCTCGTTACTGTAAAGCTGCGAGGGATACCCTCGGATATATTGCGACCTTTAATTTCTAATTCACGAATCTCGGCCCCAGGAAAAGCAGAGCCAATTGCTTTCTTCACCGCCTCAGCGGTTTGTTCACCAATCAGCATGCCATAGTTGCGACGAATGTAATTGGTAATTGCCTCATCAAACTTGTCTCCTCCAACGCGAACAGAGCCTTTGTAAACAACGCCGCCTAAGGACATTACACCAACCTCGGTTGTGCCACCGCCAATATCAACCACCATTGAGCCGGCCGCCTCAGAGACTGGTAATCCGGCACCAATTGCTGCAGCCATGGGCTCTTCAATTAAAAACACTTGGGACGCGCCGGCGCCTAATGCTGATTCACGAATAGCGCGACGCTCAACTTGGGTGGAACCACATGGAACGCAAATGATGATTCGGGGGCTGGGACGAAAGAGTTTGCTCTCGTGAACCATCTTAATAAACTGCTTGAGCATTTGCTCGGTAATAGTGAAGTCAGCGATTACGCCATCTTTCATTGGTCGAATCGCCTCAATATTGCCTGGCACACGACCCAACATACTTTTTGCCTCGCGCCCAACAGCCAAAATTGTTTTTTTGTTGTTAGGACCGCCTTCTTGCCGAATTGCCACTACAGAGGGTTCGTCGAGAACAATCCCCCTGTCACGCATATAAATAAGGGTGTTTGCGGTACCTAGGTCTATGGCTAGGTCATTGGAAAAATAGCTACGAAA
>ENA-UOYL01000335-UOYL01000335.1-marine-metagenome-genome-assembly--contig:-NODE-335-length-17245-cov-3.273532_pt1 | contig 17245 bp, 51 predicted proteins | sample MGYA00238173_ERZ767189 | MGnify/ENA primary metagenome ERZ767189 (study PRJEB28943, sample SAMN06267163) | marine metagenome | isolation source: Columbia River Estuary | place: USA:Columbia River Estuary... | reverse complement strand
ATAATCCATATGCAAGGCCACACCATAAAGAGACAAGCAAAGCCATAATGAAATCTTCTTTCGCCCCCTTAAAACCCTTTAGGTCAGTCCATATGGAGTAAACAGCAAAGAGTATCGTATTAAGGTATATAGTAAAGACAAAGTACCATATGACATGGGTATAGACCATAGAGACATCTACCCTCACACTTCTCTCCAATTTGGGTTAGAAGTATCTACTGGTGTAGTAGGGGACCCAGAATCAACAAGGGGGGGTGTTTCTGTGGGCGTTTCTTCAAACTGTTCCCAAAAATTATATACCCCCTCCCCCTCTTCGTTCTGAGAAGACAAGGGGGTGGTTTCTGTGGGTGTTTTAGCAACCTCTGTGTGCAAATTATCTACCCCCTCCCACTCTGTGTTAGTAAAAGATAAGGGGGGTGTTTCGGATATAGGTGCGGATTGTTTGAGTGGAATAGTATGCGTAAGGGGATCATGAAAAATTTGTGCAATTTGGGGGGTCGGGTCGGGTGGGGTCGAGCCGTTTTCCGTTCCTGCTTCCTGAGTTTCATTCGATAGATAGTCATCGGCCTTGTCATGTTGGCCGTTGTTATCCTGAGGCGCTTGGTCGATAGTATCAGGGTCAGGGTTCGCTAGTGAACCGCCTGTTATCTCTGCTAGTAAGTCGTCTGCTTCTTGCTTCTTGTCGATAGATATATGTGCGCTTGATCTGATCGCATGAGCGAGTGAGGCTATGAGCCTGTCTTTAGCGGAAGCGCTTGTGTCTGTTGTGATGATCTCTTTACGCTCTGAGAATAGAGCGACCTCTGTTATCTTACCGAGTAATTCTAGCGCTTTGATCTGCTGAGCGTGATTAACATCAGGGTCGAGAGCCTTTTCTGTAAGCTTTTGGATAGTGAGCGCCCTTAAATGAGCGGGTAAAAGATACTTTTGCGCCTCAATTGATAGCTTTATGGCCTCGACTTGCATGGCTATAACGGGGTTTTTTGCGAGGGCTTGGCCTTCTTGGCTCTGTATCTTAGGGCTTGACTTGGTATCATAGGCGCTTCGATAGGCTTCGGCTTTATTCCCTGTCATCGCTAAGGCTTCTGCGAAGGCTTTTTGTTTATGGGTCAATGTCTTGGGGCTTCCCATAAGTAAAGTATCTATTGGGGTTGCTTCGAGGCCTTCTTTAATCTGTTTACGGGTTAGCTTCATAGAATATAGGTATATAACGGGAACGAGTAATAAAAGGCCATTATATATCATTTTGTTATATGTTGCTATCTTTTCGGCTTTCACAATCGCTCTATACGCTATTATCTCTTATCGGGTAATACTAACCTATTAACCAATTATGATGATCTTATCCTATGCGCTCTAATGCTATTTAAACATAGGCGGGGCTATTTCGCTTCGCTATCCATGCGCTTTATTGGGGGCGGATTGGTCAGTTAAAATAATTGTATAAATAACTTGCATTCTTTAATAATCTTTGATCTAATATCTTTAAGGCTTTGAGAGGCCTTATATCATTGAAAGGGAAACCATGAGTTATTTAGATGAAGCATTAAAGAGTGATGAATTATTTTATTCACTTGAAAGAATTGCCTCAGATGACGGGAAAGAAATCAAAGACTATACGCTTCGAGAAGTATTATCAGAAGCCCGTTATGTTTTATCCTGTTTTTATGAAGGCGGTCATGTCAATAATGAATGGCTTCATTCAGATGATATAGACGAGAAAAGAGAGGCGCTTAGAGAGGTTAAGGCGCTTAAATCATTCATTAACAAATATGAGAGGGCTTAATTATGTATGAATGCAATAATTTCAGGTTCGAGAGTTTAAGCGGGGCTTGTGCTTATGCCTCATATCTAGCAAGAATTACTCGCATTATCCATGCGATCACTAAAATTGAGAGGGCTTGACCATGTATGAATTAATAAGGGCTTTACAATCTACGCTTCTATCGGTTCTAGGTGTTTATAGCCTAGAGTTTATAGGCTTATTCGCTTCGCTATTATGCTTTATCGTGGCGGGGGTTTATGCTTTTCTAGCTATCAAAGGGGCTTCTTATGACTAAACAATTAAGACCGAAGCGCCTCGAGGCGCACTTGATCGGATTATTTTACCCTGAGGGTTCGAAGGCTAAAAAATGGGCTAATGCTTACATAAAGGCCTCAGATAAAAAGATTGAAAAGGGTAATAGTAAGACATCAGGCAAACTTTAAAAATGCGTTTACGGGCTTCCTATGAAGCCTGTTTTTAATGAAAAGGGTTAAAAATGAATAAACAAGCAGAATTTAAAAGAGATTGGATTTTCAGAATGATAGACAAGGCACACGATCAGGGGCTTGTCATAAGCCCCGCTATTATCGCTTCAATTTATAACATACCTGAAAAAGACGCTTTAACCTTAATTAATGAATGGTTCGCTGATCGCTTGGCTTCGCTTATACAGGGGGCTTCAAAATGACACGCTTTAAAGTTGATCTAGTCATTAATGATAATTTTTACTTATTCGCTGATAATGAAGCAGAGGCCAAAATAGAGGCTTTAAGGCGTATCAGGGTTGGCGCTTGGCCTTTCGATCACGAAGTCAGGCCTCAAGATTTTGAAATTCAAACAATTAAAAGGGGTTAAAAATGACGCTTCAAGAATACATTGTAAATTTATCCCGTAGGCCTGAATGGGAACTCAGAAACATGAGGAAGGCGCTAAACTTGCTTGGGGGCTTCTTAAATTCTGATGATGATAATCTAAGACTTCAGGCTTGTGAAATAGTATTAAAAATGAAAAAACAACAAAAAGGGGCTACAAAATGAATAAACACCAAAAAGACACGATTAAGTTAGTAAATGAGGCATATTATAAATTATCAACATTAAACAATATCAACTGGACACCATACCGAGATGAATTATTTAATATGAATTTAAAAGACGAAAAGCAACACCGCAAGGCCTTCGGGGGCGAGGTTCGAGAGTATGAAACACCAATGGCCGATTGTGCTAGGCTTTTTGTCGTTAAACATATCGCAGAGGCTTTAATTAAGCCTAACCGATACGCTATAAAAGACATTTTACACATAAAAAAATCATGTATTCAAGCGCAAACATTAGTAGAAAATTATCAAGATAGAATTATCGAGGCTTGGCATATTTTCGATTTTCAATTATTAGCTGATTTAGACTATATTTTATTGATAGACTATCAACATTATTTAGAGAATATCGAAAGAATGAAGGCTTACGATCAAATAGAGCCTGTTAGCTTAAACGCTTAGTTTAATCTTTAAGCGCCTTTTAATAGGGCGCTTAGGGGCTTAAATTAAGCCTATTTAATCAGAGAGGGTTATAAATGGACTATATCGAGCAACAATTTAATAAGATATTCGAAACAAAAGGCGAAACTTTTAACCTAAAAATACAGGCAGAAGGGGCGCACACGAATTGGCTAAGCATTACCGAGCATGAGGCGGAATTAATCAAAGACATTTTAAAATCATCAAGAGAGGATTAAATTATGCGTTATGTAATACAAGACAACGAAGGGGGTAATTTTGGCGCTTGGTCATACGATAACCCACCAACAGAGGCGGAAATTATAGATCATTTTAAAGAAATGAGCGATAACGAGGATTTAGGCGGTGATGAGCCTATACCGCATGAGGCATTTTCTTTAAGAATGATATCGGATATTTGGAATGTTGAATTTATCCCTGTATCAGATCATATTAAGGCGCTTGAGGCGGATTTAAAAGATTTAGGCAGTAATTACATGACGGGAATGTATAACAATATCACTTACCAACTTAAAATTATGAAAGAGGCGCAAAAATGAAACATTTGGGATATATAACAGAAAGAGGGATTTTGTTAGATAATTGTTTTAATAAACTGAGAGATGAAGGCGGGTGCATTATCGTTATACCAAAAAATCAGCGTTGGTGCTACGCAACAATAACTAAACAAGAGAGGGATTTATATGAATGATAAACAAATTCAAAAGATGATAGATAACTTAGTAGATATAAGCTATAGGTTGGCCGATGACAAAGATTATGACGAAACAATAGCGCCACGACTAAAAACTATCATAGGCTATTTAAGAAATAAGCAATTTATCCGAGATCAAATTCATGAATTAGAAGGGGCTTACAATGAATGACATTATTGAAACAATAGAATATAAGAACTATAACATTGAATTATGTTATGACACTTATCCTGATGACCCTAGAAATTGGGATAATGCGGGATTTATGGCCTGTTTTCATAAGCGTTATAATTTAGGTGATGAGCATAGCTTTAATGAGCCTCAGGATTTATTAGATTGGATTGAGGCCAATAAAGACACGATACATTATCTACCGCTCTATTTATATGAGCATGGCAATATCACAATATCCACTAGCCCTTTTTCATGTCAATGGGATAGCGGACAAGTCGGTTTTATCTACATTACAAAAGAAAAAGCAGAAAAAGAAGGCTTAAATGACCCTTATGATATTTTAAAGCATGAGGTTAGTATTTATGACGCTTATATATCAGGCCAAACTTATGGGGCTAGAATTTTAGATAGCGAGGGGGAAGTCATTGATAGTCAATTCGGTTATATTGGCGATACTACGGATTATGTTATTAACGAAGCAAAAAACATGATAGATACATATAACTAGAAATATCTTTTAAAGCCTCTTTAAAGGGGCTTTAAGGGGCTATTTTTGGCCAACAGAAAGGGTTATATGGAAAAATTAGAGCAAGTATTTTATTATGACTTGGTTGATCGCTTTCAGAAAAATAGGCATGAGGATAAAGGCTTTAATGCTTTTTATAAATCAACAGACTTTGCTTTATGGGTTGCTGATTTGATTAAATCAGGTGAGATTATCGCTTTATGGGATAAGTAGGGGCGCATATAAAAGTTTGCGTCATTACTCAGCATGAGGCGGTTTTATGTTTTATTAACTAGAAAAGGGGAACATCATGGGTTTAGATATGTATTTATCAGCTAAGCGTTATTTGTGGAGTTTTAATGAACACGATCAAGCCTTAGCAAAAAAGATTGACGCTGAAATAGGTGCAAATAGCATAGGCAGAACTAAAGAGATATCAAGAGAGGCTATGTATTGGCGCAAGGCTAATGCAATTCATAATTGGTTCGTTATCAATGTGCAAGGTGGCGAGGATAATTGCAAGGAATACTATGTATCAAGAGCGCAATTACAGGAATTATTAGATATCTTGAACCGAGTAGATCAAAATCATTCATTGGCAGACGATCTATTGCCAACGGCAGATGGATTTTTCTTCGGTGATACCGATTATCAAGAATGGTATTATCAAGACATTAAGGCCACAATCCCTGTATTTGAGAGTTTATTAGGTCAAGATTTAGATCAATGGGATTTTTATTATTCATCATCATGGTAAAAGGGGAAAGTTATGGGATACAGAAGCCAAGTAGCAAGTATTATCTATGAAAAGAAAGAAGTCATGGATAAGTTTAAGAAAGAGAATGCAGATATTATCAAAGTGTTAGATGATGAATTCAATGATGGCTCTCTCAAGTATTTGGGTAGCGCTGACTATGATTTTATCTATTTGAATGGGAATGATTGGAAGTGGTATCCAACATATAAAGAAGTAAAAGCATGGCATGATCTTATGGATTTAGCAGAGAAAAAGGAATTGGCGGTTGAATTTGTAAGGATAGGTGATGATTATGATGATGTTGAAGTAGATTGTAGAAATGATTATCAGTATTATTTGAATGTTGAAAGATTTATAGAGGCTACTTTTTAAGGGAAAAATTATGACTATAAACATTGAAGATGAAGAAAAACAAGCTAAGGCAGAGGTTTATGTTGAAAAGCATGGGCTTGAAGCTGATTTTCATAACATGAGCCAAGATATGTATGAGGAAATATTGGGTTTGTTTGAAGAAAAGCTATTGGAGTTTGGTATTGAAAAGATTGGTTATTTTGAGAATTGGAAATTAACTTGTGATGTAAGGCTTGAGGAAAAACAATGAAAACAGATCAAGATAAGGCAAAGCATTTTTTTAGATACAATTATTATCAATGGCAGACACCAAGAACTTTAAGAGAGGCTAGGCGCTATTCTTTGGTTAAGGCTTGGCGCAAACAAAATAGTGATGTTAAACAAACAGAGGGGGCAATATGAGCGATAGATATAGTGTTTATTGTGAAGAAGAGTTAGCGGGATTTGAAGTTAATGCTTATTACTTAACACAAAAAAAGGCGTTAAAAATGGCTATGGATTTGCTTGATGAAGGTAATGAAGAAGTCACGATTGTTAATATGGAAAGTTATATAAACGAAAAGGAGGCAGTATGAATAGGGAAGAAATGATTAAAAGATTAATAGAATATGATGTTGATAATTTTGATATTCGTGACCTTGCTGATTTATTTAGATATGGTATGAAAGCGTATGAAGATATGTCAGACAAGGACTTAAAAGATCAATCTGCACTTTTATTTGAGGAGGCAGTATGAGTAAGAAAAAAACAGAAGATTATGTAATAGAAGTAAGTGATGTTTTTGAAAGTAGTGGTGATTTTTTAGACGACATTATAGAGGCATTAAATGACAGAGGCATTCAAGCATATGTATATAAAAAAGTTATTACTAATGGTTGGACAAGCAGAGAGAAATATTTAAATTATCAAAAAGCCTATAATAAACAAAGGCCTAATAGAACGAAGGAGGCAATATGACAATAGATGACAAGAGAGAGGCTTGTGTTAAATTCGAAACTGATTGGCTTCAAAGTGGTGCTGAGCGTGATGATATGGAGTGGATTATTAGAGATGGTTGGGTAGGTTGGGCTAATCAATCCATTGAGGCAGTAGAAAGATTTTATAAAGACAATATTGAGGAGGAAGTAAGATGACACCGCAAGAGAGAGAAAAATATGACTTAGAGATCGCTGATGTATGGAATAGAAAGGTTAGTGATTTCTTAGTAGGCAAGACTATCAAATCAGTTAGATATATGACCCATGAAGAGATGGAGGACTTTATGTGGTATAGAAAGCCTGTCATTATTGATTTTACTGATGGCTCATGGATAATCCCGCAGAGTGATGACGAAGGCAACAATGGTGGTGCGCTATATACTTCTGATGATAGGCTAGGAGTTATACCCGCTATATGAGTGATACCCGATAGCGCCTTATGGGTGCTATCTGATTATCATTTGATAATCTTAACCAACGAGGGAATTATAATGAAAAACATTTTAGATTTAGATCAAGTATGCGACATTTCAAACGATGTTTATTTTGAAGTTATTGACCATTTAGGCTTGTATGACGATATGGTTCAGCAGACAAAGAACGGGAGTGAGAACACAGAACAGGGTTCACAACTCTATTATTTAATAGAAGATGCAGTCAAAAGTGCTATTAAATATAAAGAAGAAGATGAGGAGGAAGATGATGAGTAAGTTTTATATTGAAGCGAGGGAAACTCATGTGTATAAAACAATGGTGGAGGCTCAAGATCGTGATGAGGCTAGTGAAAAGTTTTGGGAGTTATATAGCGATTTAGAGCCTACTGATATCAGAGATGCAGATATAACATTTATAGGGGAAACTCATGAAAAAATTTAAAGTAACCGCAACAGAAGAGGTGTGGTATGAAAAGATAGTAGAAGCAGAGAATGAAGATAAGGCCTATGAAATATTCGCTGAAACATTAGGTAATGAAGATATTGTAGAGGGTCGAGGTTTTGAGGTAGATAACATTATGGAGGTGCAAGATGCCGATATTCACAATTAAAGCAAGTGAGACTGTATTTTACCAAGAAGAAATTGAAGCAGAAACAAGAGAAGAAGCTATTGAAAAGTTTTATGACATGATGACAAGCGCCTTAGAACCTTGCGATAGCGATAATTTTACAATAGATCATGTTGAGGAGGAAGGTGATGCCTAGAAAAGAAATGATAAATGAACTTTTAGAAGATGATATGAATGGGGTATATGGTATGTCTATGGGGGATAATGATGGCTTAATAAGAGATATGCTTCTTAATGGCAGAAAGGGATATAACAATTATACTGATGACGAACTTAACGAGGAACATAAGCGTTATTTAAAAATGCAAAATGAGGAGGAAGATGATGAGTGATGATATTGAATTTAATCAAATAGAGAATGTAGAGATTAAGATAACATTTTTAGATGGCACAACAAAAGACTTTGGCGAGGGCGATGTAAGTGGAAGTTTTAGTGAATGGCTATCAGATATTAACTATGAAAAGCGATCAGCGCTTGAGGGGGAAGATGATGAGTGAGCAAATAACAGAGGCTAATGCTTATGCTTTAGCACAAGCTATGGCCGATCAGACCGCTTTTGAATGGTTTAGAAGTGATGGTTGGGGCAAGGTTGAAGATATGAACTATGATACCGATTATGATCCTGAGGAAGATGGTGATTTTTTAGATTTAGGCTTCAGGATTGTATGGGCAACACAAGATAATTACAACGAAACTCATAGTGAATATATTAATATCAATAGTGCAAAAGAGTTTTGGGAGGATTATGGCTTTTATTTTAAGGGAAATAATGATGAATAGCAGAGCATTCGAGATATATGAAAATGTAATAAATGCTTTACAAGATGCAGATGAGATTGAGGGTCTCGAAGGTGAAGATTACCTTAATCTTATGGAAGCAATTAGACACGCATCAGTTGAGCGCTTTAATAATTGCATAGATACTATGGCTTCTAACCAAGAAGCCAATACTAATTCAAATTAGGGGGATATATGACACCGAAAGAACTTTTTGAGGCATTAGATAAGTTAGATGTAGATTATGAGGTCATGCAGATATTTGATGGCCTAAGAACAATTAATTTTATGGTAGATGAGGAGGAACTCGATGAGGAACAATAGGGATTATCGTATAGCACGATTGCATTTTTTACATGATTTAATGACTCAAATAGCAGAAGAAGAACCTGAGTTAATTAATAGCACAGATTGGCATACTAATAGAGATGCCATTAATCAAATGATTGAATTATTAGAGAGGGATTAAAATGAGCAAGTTAGTAGATTACGCATTAGAGTATATTGGTAAGAAAGAATTGGAATGGTATTGTATGGAAATAGAAACTAAAGAAATTAATTTGAAGGTTTTAAAACAACATTTAATCGGTAAGGTTGGATTAAATGAGAGAGAAGTTATGAACTTATACAGGGAGGATTGTCATGGCCTATGAAATTCAAGAATGGTGTTTATGTGGTGGTTGGACTAATACATGGTCAGTTGAGGAAGATGACGGAACTTCAATCCCTACAACATACGATACTAAACAAAATGCAGAAGATGATTTAGATGACTTTTTTTATCAGATGCGTGAAGACTTCAGAAGAGGCAATATAGAAGATGTGCCTGACAGGGAAGAGTTTAGAATTGTAGAGGTAAAGGGGTAGCCATAAGGCTTATTTTAGCATACATTTATGACCCTGTATGCTTTGAAACCCTTGATAATACTGATACTCTGTGCATTCCATAATAACAAAGAGGAAAATTTATGGTAGAACTAGAACTAGCAACTACTTGCCTAGCCCTTGTATTATTCGGTGAAGCGGGTAGCGATTTTGCTAATCAACAGGCGGTTTATAATGTAGTTATGAACAGAGCCAAGACAATAAGCAAAGTCTGTAATGTAGTATATGAGCCTAAGCAGTTTGAATATATAACCATGATACAAGATGGTAGGGCAAAAGAACCAAGCCATATTCAATTGCTAACTTATAAGCTACAAGCGCTTAAATTTCTAACGAAACAAAAAGGTTATACATATAATCCTGTCGGGCATTCTAAGTTTTTTCACGATAGCAGAATACACCCAAAACAGAATGTATTTAACAAGCCTTTGTTAGCCCAAGTCAATAATCTTTATTTTTATTGATCTATCTTAGGTAGTTTAAAACACCAAGCTACCTATCTCTATTAATTTCTTTTTAAGGGATTGAGAGGCCTTAAATGTGCCTACTCGTTTATGAAAATCATTAAAATCTTCGGAGACTGCGGGAGAGAGCCAGTAAGGCTTGCCTGTTTTCCTAGCGGTAGTCTCACCAACATGGGAGTGATCGTTGTCGGCAATGATGAGTCCGTAGGGGAATTGCCCAGCTATGAACTTCATATTAGATGCGCTAAAGCAGATGTGGATAGAATACTTGACATTGTTAGCGATCATGGCTTCTCTGACACTAAGGGCGGTAGCATACCCTTCGCAAAAGATGGGGAGTCCCTTTGCATTCATGGTGAGAGTTGCCCCTTTAGTCGTTTGACCATACAGGAACTTCTTGACCCCCTTGTCATCGATGAGTTGACAACCCGTAAGTCGTTTGTCGATCCGCATGGGTATAACTAAAATTCTCTCATTATCCTTAGTCCATACATTACCTAATTCCCCAGGAAATCCTTTAGATGCTAAATATGGGTGGGTTTCTTGTTTGCATTGGTGCAATATCCAACCCGCTTTATCACTTGCTTTCTTGGCTAGGCGTTCCCTTTCCTTAGCCTGATCCACTGAACTCTTTTTTAACACTGCGAATGAGGCGGTTTTGTTATCGGGAAACCAAATTGCTGGCTCTTCCATTGTAGCCCAATTCATTACAAATCCAAAATCACCTAGATATTTATACGATCCGTTCCTACTTCTTGGGTGGTCTTCTGTGGGTGTTCTTACTTGTCTATGTGGTATGACATTATCAATGATTAAACCATGTATCCTTGCAAAGTCTTCAAAGGTCATGCTACTTTCCTATCTTTTTTATTAGCTTTACTATAGGCAATCATTCTTGACTTGATCCAATTCATTGTGGCAATAGATGGTGTGTCTGTTCTAAATACTAAGTTTCTAGGCCATACACCATACTTCTCTCTATACTTATGGCTTGCCCAATTAGGACTATAGTTTTTGTTCTTAGCTACATACAATAACTCAGAGAAGAATTGTTGTCTGTTTCTTACATCATCTCTGCCATTCATACCTAACTCGTGCATCTCACCCGCTAATGAACCAAATTGCTTTTTCTTTCTAACATACCCACAAGAATAACATTCTTCTGATCCTTGCTCCCACAATGCAGAGCATGAAGGACATTTAGCTTCCGCCTTTTCTCTTTCAGTAGGCTCTTTGTGGGCGTGTTCAATCTTACTTTCATCTAAGTCTTTAACACCTTCTTGATAAACCTCTTCCCATTCATTACGGAAGCGTATGTAATTCCCCGAATGATCTAACCACAATGCAAACTCTTTATCTTCATATGGGCGCATCACTCTACCCATCTGTTGAATATGTGAACTTAGTGACTTGCTAAATGGTCTAGCTGATACTCCGATCATAACATCAGGGACATCAAATCCACGAGTTAAGATATCTGTAGCAATCAGTCCATGTATCTCTGTATCAGGTCTGCTAAAGTCCGCAATGACTTCTTTCTTAAATTCACTTGTTTCTTTATATGAGATAGATACAAAGTTGTATCCCTTGTTGGCAAACTGCTTAACCAAGTCTTGACCATGCGCTACTCCCGCACAAAATACTATGGTCTTGCGTGGCTTGCCAAATACCTCATGCGTTTTCTTAATCCATTCCTGAACAATATCACCTGTAATTCTCATGCCTCGCTCTGTTACAACATCAGGCGACCATTCACCCGCAATCTTCTTAGCACCCTTCATGTCAATCTCTTTGGCAATATAGACTTTGAGTGGGGCTAACCATTTGCTAATGACTAATGATTGTGTGGTTGATCCGCATACAACATTAGAATACAAAGTGCCTAAGCCTTTTGTAAATGGAGTAGCAGTTAAGCCTATGACTTTAAGCTTTGGATTGTTTTTAATTAACTCATTGATCTGTTTTCGAGTGATGTGGCATTCGTCTATGATCAAAACGTCCATCTTAGGAAAGTCTTGTCTGCGCTCTAATGTTTGAGACGAGCATATCTGTATCAGTTCTGATGTATTGTATTTCCAATGATCAGCTTGGTGGACACCATGATTGATATCATACTTCTCTAATCGTTGTGATGTTTGATCTACTAAGACGATACGATCTAAGATCATTGCTGATCTGTTATCTTTCTTTCTTGTAGCCTCCATTAAATAGATAGCTACTTCTGTCTTGCCGAATCCTGTGGGAGCGTATAGTAGTTGTGTTCTGTGACCATCTTTAAATCCCTGACGCAATGCATCTATGACACCTTGTTGGTGTTCTCGTAGTTCTAACATATTTTCCTTTTAACTTCCAGATACCCTCTGGGTTGGGTTAAGCTTTGTTAAGCTTCTTATAATACGCAAGTTGTTTTAGTAATTCTGCATTCCTGTCTTGAAACATATCTCGACTTGCTATGGCACTTGACTCACTCTTTTCTAATACTAATATTCGTTTTCTCAAGGCAGTGATCTCGTGCAATATATAATCTTTTTCAAACTCAGTTGCAGTCCATTGTTGAGAGGCAATAATATCTTTGAGATGAATGTTCTCTTCATTTAACATGTCAATGACATCGGATAGTTCTAGTATCCTATGTTCAAGATCAGTGTATTGGGTTTTATTGTCTCTCATTTATAATTCTATGCTACAAACTCACTTCAGTGAATAGGTATGTAGGCACATCATAAAAATATTCCCCTTGACTAACTGCTTTGTTGGGTATCTCAGCGATTGCCTGATCTTTAATCACTTGTGAATTAATATACCAAGCCTTACTAATACCTCTTGACACAACAAAATAAATTGTGTGCTTGCCATTATCAAATAGTTTATCTTTTCGTTTAGGTATATGGATTGTTTTGAACGGGCAATGATCCCAATCTCTCATCTCTATCTCTGCATACCCAATCGCCTCTTTATCACGCTCTATAATTAAATCTACCGCATACTTATCAGGGTTGTGCCAAGCATTTAAACCCCATGTTGCTTTGATATATTTAATTATTGCTTCTCTTGCTGGTGGATCACATGCATCATGCACTTTCTGATTGAAGGGCTTTGTTCTCACGATACTCCTTATTTCTGATTTCTCTTGGCATTTCTGGCGGTATATTGATATATCCTTCTGATTCTAATTGTTTCAACCTACGCATATTTGTAGAAAAGTCTCTTGTAATTTGGCCTCTTAAAGCGCTTGGGTTCTTTTCAATATAGTCAAGAATCTTTTTTGACATATTTATATCGTCTAACTTTGTATACATTAATTACCTACGGTTCTGTAAGAGATACCAAGATATATGTTTCTTACATTGTGTGGCTTGAGATTAAATACTTTAGCTACTTTTGGTATTGGCATAGTCTTCAATGCCTTCTTGATTTCAATGACCTGTTCAGTCGTTAAATATTTCTTGTGATAAACTTCCATTTGATTTCCTTTCAATATGGTGATGGTTCATAATCGTTTGTGTTAAACACTTCTTTTGGTGTTTTAGGTAACTCTATCACATCTATATCAGGATGTGAATCTTTATACCATTTTGCTTCTCGTTTAGACCATCTATGTTTTCTGATGATCTCTCCATCATCTACTACTGCGTGTGTAAAGTTCATTTGATCCTTTCGTTTTTTTAAGATATAGCTCCGCCAAGGGTGAGATGGACACACCTTTGACCCACATTGAGCAATAGAAGCTACCCAATACCAGTCCTACACAGAGTTAATGTTTAATCGCTATGATGTTGGCAAGTCACCCCGTGGCAACATAGCTTGTGTGATACCCATTTAAGTTCACGAGGCTCGCTTGCGGGTGTAACAAGGCCTATGTATTATTCCACGCAACCCATGTAGGTTCAGTGATATCGTTTGGAGTACGGATAGATAAAAACGGAAAGTTAATGACGTAGAAATACATCATCATCTTTTCCTATTAACATCTCTCATTTATAAATTTACTCTTGTTTGAAACAAAAAGCAAGGGGTATAAAAGAAAAACCCCTAGGTTTTTAATCTAAGGGTTTTAAGGTGCGAGGGACACCGAGACTTTACGAGAGAGTATGTAAAGGGAAAGCATGTGAGGAAAGGGACTCACAAAGAAACTATAGCAAACCTGACTATTCCTGTCAACATATTTCTAAAAGTTATATAGAAATAGGTGTATATAACTAAATCTTATATAGCATTAGGCATTTTTCATGGTTTTATGGAGGATTTTGTATAGCAAAAGGCGCATTATATTCAATACAAACTAGCTTGTATGGAGTAAATTACATACAAAGGTGTTTGTATAGCAAAAATAGATCTTTTTTATATACAAAGGAAATTATTATGTGGACAACTCCATCAGCAACAGAAATGCGTTTTGGCTTTGAAGTAACTATGTACGTAATGAATAAGTAATGTATAATTGGGGGCTTATGCCCCCTTTTATTTCTCACAAATTAGATATTAATACGGAAGAGATAGCTGATAAAGTCTTTAGGCTTCAGAAGTATTGGGTATCCAGATCAGATGAATTTTCATTCCATACGCTTGGTAGAAACGCTTACCTAGACGGCAGAACTCCAGAATACAAACAAGAGATTAAAGTATTAAATCCCATACTGCGTGAACAGTTTGGTGACACATACGATATCATTATTGATCACTTATCAGATCAGTTTAAAGAGCCAATCAAGCTTAACTATTCCCTGGCTCATCCATCCTTTCATATCTTCGCATCAAGTCCATTCCTGCTTTCCCATGCAGGCCTTTGGCACAAAGACTACCCGCATATTACATTAGACTTAGGCAATATTGATCCTTATGCCTTTACAGTAGCCATTAAGCTGCCTACAGGTGGGGGTGGTATGGATTATGTTGAAGATGGTGAGCAAAAGTATTTCCCTTATGAAGAGAAAGAGATCGTATGCCATGATGGAACTGTATTACATAGGATTGCTGGATTAAAGACTTACGTGGAAGGCGAGTATAGGATTACATTACAAGGGCATTTAATACGGATTGATGGTGTGTTGAATATGTTTTGGTAGTTAAATAAAGCTATAAGCAAGTATGCTTAACTTAATAATACCGTAGAAAAGATACATTATGGTTATTACAATAATAGCTTCTAAGATTGCTTGCAGTCTATTCACCTTTTACTCTTCTTCAATTGCCTTACTATCTGAAACTTCTTTTCGTTACTGTATTCATCCCAATAAGTAATATCATGCTTAGACCTACCGCATCCAACACAGTGATTATTTTCTAGCTTACAAACTTTAATACAAGGCGACTTAACCTCACTCTTCATAGTGATCAATTGGAATGTTTATATCGTAGCGAACATCATTGATGCTATCTGCATCTGAGTCATAATTAAATCCGTCTTTGTATGGTTTTTCTTTATAAGATTGATTCTTCTTCTTACCCCATATACGATCATACGCTTCGTCATAGGATTCTTTATTGGTAGGTCTTTGTTTACTGCCTTTACCTGCTTCACTTGCCATACTATTTCCTTACACATAAAATTACAGGGGTAACTCCTGGTCGTTTAACATTGTCATACTTTTCTATTATAGCGGTTTTTGCGTTCTCGCAGGTAAGTTGAGAGTCAAAGTTTACGCTATAGGTTTCAATGGACATATTGCCAAACATAATAACAATCATTATGTAACTCATAACAATTTACCTATCCATTTACCATGTTCATTTAACATCATAGGCATAAGCTTTGGTTGGCCATTAATAATCATACCGCAACCCACAATAAACCTTGTCTTGAAATTCTTTGCATATTGAAACGCCATTGACTTCTGATTAATAAGACATCCCACTTGCATGCCCCAGACTAACTGATCTGGATTAGAATAGTAACCGATACTGAATTTGGTATGGTAATGGCCCTGCACAGAATTCATTCCATATTGCATGGCTACTTTAAGCACGTCAGCAGATAGTCCGTGAGTAAAGAAGCAACGTGAATTATCTGATAGTGTAATGGTATAGTCTTCTACCCATTTCCAACCGCTACCAACACCAAGGTAATCATTGTAGTCTTTAAGATAACCTTTAGGTACGCCATGTTTTAATGCACGCCTAAACAACATAGATGAGTGGTTAGAATGAACTAATACCATCTTAGGAAATATCTTTTCAAGCGTTTGAATATAAGATATGGAAGCCGCTAACTCATGGCCTGCTGAAAAAAGATCTGGGTCTGAATCATGCATTGACATGGCATGCATATCCAATTCATCACCTATATTAACTATGTGATCTGGTTTGTATTTGGTTTTAAGAGCTTTTAAAAAATCAAAAGCCTGTGGGTGATGATAAGGTATATGCAGATCTGAGATTACTAATACTGATTTATATTTCATTGTGTTCCCCCGTAAGTTTATAGTTCTTTCCTATCGAATCCATATAAAGCATTGAATTGAAACATCATCTTTCTAAATGTTTTATCGTGCTTATCATAGTGCGTTTTCCCATCTAAGTAAAGTTTTAAATGCACCATCTCATGTGCAACAGTTCTCATCATGTTGACATAAGTTTCTTGGTGATGAGTGCTTATTCTCATTACCATAGGCTCTACGTCAAACTCACCGCATATGCCTGGATCTGTATTGCTTTCAAATATTATTTTGTGTGGGGCTGGAAGATTCCACTCATTGAAGGGAGGCATCTTTCTCAACATATCATAAGTAATTTTAATAGTATGGTCGTTGATAAGCCTTGTAGTCATGTTAAAGTCCTGGGTTAGCTTCTGTTAATAATTTGCTATCGTACTTTTTTACTGCGGTAAACTTTTCAGCTTTGTCATCACATCTATACAAAGGCGTTAAAGTAATATTATGAAGTTTTGATTTAAGTTCATTCTTAAATGATATTTCAGATGGTTTAAATGAACAGATACGACTCTCAACTAACTTGTTTTGATGGTCAAACTCTTCGTAGAGCCATGCATAAGGTTGTTTAACGGAGCTAATCATCTTTTAGTCCCTCCATGGCAACTCTACTTACAAAGCTACAAGAAGATCTAAATGCGACAAATATAATTGCAAGAGGAATCATAAGAAGTCCTAATGCGCCAACTAAATATCCAAATTGTGTTTTCATACAACCTCCAAATGTTTGTTTTCAAATAACCAACCAATAGTTTTACGATGGGCATCTTCCCACATTTCTACTCTTTCTTCTCTTGTCAACTTACTTCCTTGATCAAGATTAGAATGACACTTATAGCACATTGCTGAGATTCTGTAATCATTTGATTTCATGGAGGTCGACTTAC
>ENA-UOYL01000334-UOYL01000334.1-marine-metagenome-genome-assembly--contig:-NODE-334-length-17250-cov-3.329121_pt1 | contig 17250 bp, 13 predicted proteins | sample MGYA00238173_ERZ767189 | MGnify/ENA primary metagenome ERZ767189 (study PRJEB28943, sample SAMN06267163) | marine metagenome | isolation source: Columbia River Estuary | place: USA:Columbia River Estuary... | reverse complement strand
CCAATATATTGCAGAATATTAGTAACAGTGGATGCGCCATTTACATAACCCACAACTCCGCCGGATGTCATTTCCCATACAAAACCAAAGTCGCTGTTTGGTACCCAAGTTGTTGTTGTGGACATTCTAAATGTCCCCACAACTATTCCTGCACCTGATGGGATCGCCTGGGCAGTCGCTGAAGTAAAGATTCCCGTACTTGATGAGAAGTTTAGCTTACTTTGAGAGGAAATATAAGGCAAGTTGGTGGTTCCAGTATTTGGCCAGTTTAACCATTCTGGGATCGTGTTGTCGTTCAATGCGATCCATGTTATTGCTCCCGTTGTTAAATTAGATGCATGAATACCACGGATAATCAAAGCGTTGAATGTAATAGGAACCGTATCAGTATTTGTTAAACGAATCTGAAAGTCTGCTGTGTTTGTAGTTGAACAAATCCATTCAAGGGACATTTCCAGTTGCTGTGCACGGCATCTAATAGAAGTGATTAAAAAAGAAAATGTTAAAAAAATAGCTAGTCTTAAACCTAAGGTATTTTCTCTTTTTATTGACAGATTAAAAATCATATAGTGAAGAATTAAATAGTATTAAAAAGCAGAAAAAACACTCAAGAATAAAATTACTTTCTCTTAAATTTACAAAATAATTGAAAGAATCACTAAAAAATTAAAATAAATAAATTTAATTATACTGTTTTTAAAGAGCCTTACTAATTTATTTTACTAAATTTTCGTGGTTTAGTCCCCCCTAATTTAAAATAGTAAAGTCCTGCACTCAATTCAGAAACTGAAATTTCAGTTGACATATTTTCTAAAACTCCTCTTTTAACAACTGAGCCAAAATTATCTATAATTAGATATTCTTCTTTTGACAATCCATTGAAATCAATAGTAAGAGCCTCTGATACAGGATTTGGATATAAAGAAAATAAAACCATTTCCTCCTCTGAAATCCCTGAGGAATTAATTGTTAAATTCAAGTATTGCGTTACACAATTTGCTGATGTTGGACCAGTATAAATTCCAGATACTGTATAGGTTAAACCATTGGCTGCCCAAGTGTATGTATCGGTTGCAGTTATTGTTGTAGTCTGAGACGTACTTGGAATAATTGTTAAGTTTAAAGCTTGAGTTATACAACCAAGAGTGTTACCAGTATAAACACCAGAACTAGTGTAGGTTATCCCATTATTTGACCAGGTGTAAGATCCACAAGCAGCTGAAACCGTTGTAGTATTAGTAGAATTAGGGGTAATCGTTAAAATGAGTGTAGGGGTTACGCAATTTACTGTTGGCCCTGTATAAGTTCCGGAAACAGTATAAATTTGATTATTATTTGCCCATAAATAACTTCCACAGGCATTTGCATTAGTAGTGGAAGCAGTATTTGGGGTGATGCTTAAATTTAAGACTTCAGTCACACAGTTTGTTGTAGTACCTGTATAAGTCCCGCTAGCTAAATAAGTTTGACCAGTATTTGCCCATGTAAAAGATGCGCAGACACCACTTACTGTGGTTGTATTTATTGAAGTAGGAATAATTGTTAGGTTTAGTGCCTCTGTTATACAATCTGCTCCGCTTTCTGTATAAAAGCCACTTGAAGTATAAGTTATACCATTCACTCCCCAAGTATATGAATCACAAACAGAAACAGTAATTGTATTAGTTGAACTTGGAATTATACTTAGATTTAATAATTCGGTAACGCAGTTTACTGTTAAGCCTACATATATATTAGTACCTGCAGTAGTATATGTAACTCCGTTATTTGGCCAAGTGTATGAATCACAAGCCGTAATAGATGTTGTATTTGTTGTATTTGGAGGTACGATAGTCAAATTTAATATTTCAGTGTAGCATTGACCATTTAATTGGTTGGTTGGACCTTCATAAATTCCAGATGTGGTATAAGTTGTCCCAGTTTCACTCCAAAAATAACTTGTTCCACATATTGTTATATCTGTTTGATTATTATTACTTGGTATTACTGTAAGATTTAAAGTATCTGAACTACCGCAAGAATTTATGTATGTATATGTACCTGATGAAGAATAAGTCTGACCATTCCATGTATAAGAACCACAAGCTGGAGGAGGAGTAGTTGTTGCTGCTGCTGTAGAAATTGTAAGATTTAAAACTTGGGTTACACAATTTGTTGTTGAACCTGTATAAACTCCTGATGAGGTAAAGGTTTGGCCATTATTTGGCCACGTGTAAGATCCACATGATGTAATATTTGTAGTATTTGTTGAACTAGGGCTAATTGTTAAATTAAGAGTTGGAGTTATACAATTAACTACAGCGCCTGTGTAAATTCCACTTGTTGTGTAAGTTTGCCCTGTATTTGCCCAAGTATAACTTCCACAAGCAGCTTGACTTACTGAGCTACTTAATGATGGACTGAGTGTTAAGTTCAAAGTATTTCCAATACAATCTGAACCTGTTATGCCAGTATAAATACCGCTTGCTGTATATGTTTGACCATTATTTGCCCAAGTGTAAGACGCTCCGCAGGCACTTACGGGAGTTGTATTTATAGAAATTGGCGCTAAGATTGTTAAACTAAGTGCTTCCGTTACACAATTTGTTGTTGTGCCATAATAAGTACCACTGGAATTATACGTTAAACCATTATTCGCCCAAGTATATGTCCCACAAGTACTAATTGGAGTTGTATTTATGGAGCTAGGAATAAGTGTTAAATTTAGAACTTTGGTAATACAATTTACAGTTGGTCCAGTATAGCTTCCAGATGCTGTGTAAGTTTGACCAGTTAAACCCCAAAAATAGGAAGAATCACAGGCAATAATTGAAATGTTATTTGTAGTATTTGTAGTAATTGTTAGATTTAAAACTTCTGTTACGCAGTTTGCTGTTGTGCCAGTATACGTTCCACTTGCTGTATAGGTTTGTCCGTTATTCGCCCAAGTATATGTTTCACAAGCGCTTATTGGAGTTGTAGTTGTACTAGTTGGAATAATTGTCAAATTCAAAGTTTCGGTAACACAGTTTGTTGTAGTGCCAGTATAAGTTCCACTTGCTGAATAGGTTTGTCCGTTATTCGCCCAAGTATATGTTCCACAAACACTTATTGGAGTTGTATTTGAAGTGCTTTGAATTCCCGTTAATGTTGTAGAAGCCGAAGTTGCACACTGTCCGGTTGTAGGAGTAAAAGTGTACGTTGTGGTTGAGGCATTAATACTTGCTGGAAACCAGGTTCCTGAAATTCCATTAGTTGAAATGTTTGATAACGTTGATCCAGAACAAATTGGAATAACTGGCGTGTTGAATGTTGGTACGCTAGGAGAATTTATTGAAATTGTCATTGTTGCAGTACTTGCACACTGTCCAACTTGTGGAGTAAATGTGTAAGTTGTTGTTGAAGTATTATTAATTACAGGACTCCAGGTTCCTGTAATGTTATTTGTAGAGCTTGTTGGTAAAGAATTTATCGTAGCTCCTGAACAGACTGCAGCTACTTGAGTAAATGTAGGCAATGCAGGCGCTGTTACTGTTACTATTGGCGATCCACTGTTTCCAGTTCCTGTAACACTTCCTGATGATACAGATACAATAGTAAATGTGGAAGTTGTTGTTGGACTTACAGAAATACTTACGGGGCTTGCACTAGTTGCTGAATAATTGTTTGTCCCATCTGTTACTATAACTGTGTATGGAGGATTTCCTCCAGTTACTACTACACTTAAATTTGTAGAAGCTCCTGAGCAAATAGTGTCATTAGCACTACTTACACTTAAAACTGAAGCTGTTATCGGAGGAACTACACCTCCTACATTTAAAGGCTGAGCACTTGATGCTGTTAACGTTAAACAGGAGGCACAAGTCGTTGCAGTGCTTACTGTGCCAAAAGGTTGGATATTAGTAACAGATGTTGCGCCATTTACATAACCCACAACTCCCCCTGATGTCATTTCCCATACAAAACCAAAGTCGCTGTTTGGTGACCATGATGTTGTTGTGGACATTCTAAATGTACCCATAACTACACCTGCTCCTGATGGGATAGCCTGAGCTGTAGCTGAAGTAAATATTCCGTTACTTGATGAGAAATTTAATTTTCTTTGTACTGTAATGTACGGCAAGTTAGTTGTTCCAGTATTTGGCCAGTTTAACCATCCTGGAAGAGTATTGTCATTTAATGCTTTCCAGGTTATTGCCCCAGATGTTAAATTTGCAGCATGTACACCACGAATAATCAATGCGTTAAATGAAACAGCAGAAGTTCCAGTATTTGTTAAGCGTATCTGAAAATCTGCAGTGTTTGTTGTTGAACTCAGCCACTCCATATCCATTCGGATTGCGCTAACAGTTTGAGAACTTAAGGGGCTAATTGCTAAAACGAAAATTGCAGGTACAAGAAACTTAAAAAAAGAATAGTTGAATAAAGAGAAAAATCTAGTAGTTGTTTTTATCATGATCCTAAAATTTGTAGTGTTATTTGAAACTTTTAGAGTGCAAATATAATCGTTTTAATAATTCTATCCTATATTTTGTAGATGAAATAACAAGCAGTATTAATCCTGAAATTTTGAGTCGCAATTATTTAAAGAATTCAAAAAAATTTGGAGGATTTTAATATTTCAAGACAACAAACCCATGTTTTATTACATCTTCACCACCTTCATAGGTAGCTTTTATTCTGTAGAAATAAGTTCCTTCTTCTACTAGATTTCCATTCGAAGTCTTCCCGTTCCATCCACCTTCAGGATCGTTGTATTCATAAATAACATTCCCCCATCTGTTTAGTATAACACAATTAAAATCTACAATTCCAGTTGTATTTATAGAGAAAAATTCATTGCCTTCAGTAGAGGATAGAACAATAATATTTGGAGCGGAAATGTCACACGGTTTAATACCGATAGTTGCAGTATCTATTACCTCATAACAGGCATTTTGAAGGTAAAATATATACGATCCTGCACCAGAAATTACTCTTGGAATATCAGTAGATCCATTTTCCCAAAACCAGGTTGTACTTGGAGTATAATTAGCTTGTAAGGTCCATTCGCTATGTAATGTGTCGATTGGAGTATTGAGTATTAATGGTGCCAATTCAAAACTAGAACCTGGGCAGATATTTGTATCTAGAAGCTGAGTATAAATATAAGGAGGGAATTCAATATTCGCTGTTAGTGAAACATCACAAGCATTATCCGTAAATGTAACAGGGTAAATTCCTGCATATTCTGTTGAAATTTGAGGATTATTTGCGAATGAATCTGAAAAATAAATTAAAGTATCTATAGAACTCCACACTCCACCAATAGATGAGGTTGTTCCAGCTACTTGGTATACATAATCGCAAGAAAGAGTATCAGAAAAAATAGTTGGTGCGGCTAAAATCGTTACACTTGCTGTTGTAGTTACTGCTGCACAACCCCCTGAGGCAGCTAATGTGTAGCTAACTGTATAAGCCCCTACACTACTTGAGCTTGGAGTTATTACACCTGAACTCGCATTGATACTTAAACCAATTGGGCTTGCAGTATATGCTCCTCCTGTTATCCCTGTTTGTGTAACAGACTGAGCTGTTGTTACTGTTTTACAATATGGAGAATTTGCATAAATAATAGTTGCTGTTGGTGGTGCTGTGATTGTTACAATTGCTGTTGATATTGCTCCGCAACCAGAGGCTCCTGTTGTATAAGTTACTGAATAAGTTCCAGCTGCACTTGAACTTGGAGTAATTGCCCCGGAACTTGTATTGATACTCAATCCTGCAGGACTTGCACTATAGCTCCCACCATTTGTGCCAGTTTGAACAACAGACTGAGGTGAAGTAATTGTTGTACACCATGGAGAGCCTGTGTAATTAATACTTGCAATAGGGGCAAGAACTGTTATATTAATAGTGGTATCATAAGGACACCCAAAATTATCAACAATATTAAAGGTGTAGCCGGAAACACCGGCAGTTGAAGGTTGAACAGTAATTAATGTATCATTTTGCGAAGAAATAATAGTTGGATCAGGACTCCAAAAACTAGATTGAACGGTATTTTGATAGTTTCCAATTCCAGGAAAATAGGAAGCATCAAAATAGAGGCCCCATTCAAAAATATAGCCATCATCAATACCTAAATTATCTTGTACAAAAATTGTCCAAGTTCCATTAACTGGACAACCAGTAAAATTTGCGAAGGTAGTTTCTGGAGAATACGTATTGTTGGGGTTTATAGAATTTCCTGCAGAAAGAGGAGCTTGAGCTGTTACAGGAATTGTATTGCCTGGATATGTTCCCATCATTGTGCCAGTAGTATTAAATACGGAACTAAAACAATATTCCCATCCAATTCCTGGTCCTCCACCTCCAACGTCATCAATCGCATGGCCCAAAAAAGTACCGCCACCGCTATTACCACCGGGAATAGCCCCAGCACCATATGAATTTACCAAAGGAACAATAACTCCTGAAGGGCATTGCAACCAAATTTCTAAATCACCTAAATAGGAGTGCTCCATTGTGATACACACTTGATTCAATGATTGTGCATTTTGAATTGTAGACCCAAAAGGGAAACCTCCAATTTGAATTGGCGCCTGATATTGCTGTCCTGATCCATCGGGAAGATACGTTAAACCAGCAAAATTACCCCCTAAATTAAATGTCCCTGGAGGTATAGTTACACCCACAGTATCCGAAATTGTTACACCACCAATAAGTGAAGTGCTTTCTCCCAAACAAATAACATCATCCAAGGGCATTGTTCCTGCAAAACTTGGTAACTGAGAAACACGCACTTTGCATCGTAATCTCTCTATCTGAGGAAAAGCATCTGTAAGCAACAAATCCACCAAATATCCGGCACGTGCTGGAGGAGTAAACCATATCGAATCATTGTCAGGATAAGTAACACCATCCGTGATGTCCCAGAAAAAATCTATGGAGGAATTAACGTTTTGAGAATAACCAAATCCGGTAGATTCAAAAGAATATGGAAATAGTGGTCTAGCAATAAACAAGATGCTATCTCCAAAACAAATATCCACAAATCCACTATCTAGCGGATTTAAAGCATTCGTTCCTTGGCCATTTATATATGCTTCTAAATGCGGTATAAAAGGTTGAAACTGATTACCACACTGAACATTTGCAAGCCAGCCTGAACCTTGATTTGAATTGTTTGAGATAAAAACTACTGTCAAACAACCAGATGGATTACTCCAAGATGCTTGATATGCAAAGCCATTTGGATCAGTGACAGAGTTATGTACGCCTAATAATGGAGAGGAAGTGTTGGGTCCGTCATAAACATAAATTGAATCAGAACCATCTACATTAAAGGTAAATCCGGCATTTATTGCAAATGTTAAAGTTACTTTAGTGCCAAGGCTTAAATTAGGGCAAAAGACTGTTGTATCGTTAAAATTAGCAGGATAGCTTCCCCCGCCTGGGCTTTGAAAATTATTTCCGCTAATACCAAAAGTTGCACAATCAATTGGATTATTCTGAGGAAATCCAACATCCCCCATCGTAATGACCTGCGCCTGGAAAGTGATATTTAATGAGAGAAATAAAGCGATTAAAAAAATTATTTTTTGCATCTAAGATTATTTTTTTGTTTTTAATTCATGATTTATTACCCAGTTGGATTTAACAACTAAAAGTTTATTGGTTCCCTTGATAATAAAATATTGGTTTTGATCTTTTATTTCAAGTCCAAGATCTAAAAAATTTAAGGGGCTTTTTAAATCGAGAGAGATTTCTGTGAATTCAGATAAATCTTTACCTTTTGGTTGATCAATTGTATAACAAGCATTATCTAGAGCGTATACTAAAAACTGATATTGACCTGGATCATCTTTAATCATTTGATTAATTTCTTTTTTGGAGTATTTCTTTTCTAGTCGTTGATCCACCATCTGAGAAAATGAAATAGTACTAAAAAAAGTAAAAAAAAGAAATAGTAAAATAAGTTTTTTCATGATTTAATTAATTTGATAATTAAGACGCAAATTGTTAAAAAAAAGTTGCTTTTAAATAGAAATGAACAACAAATTCATCCTCCAAAGTTAATTATTTAGTTAGTTTTGTATGGTAGAATTAAGATATATTTAAAAGCATGGAAATAGTAAAATTAGAGGGGATTGCTTCTCAAGTTAGAAGAGATATTGTTCGCATGGTTTCAGCTGTTAATTCAGGTCATCCTGGGGGTTCTTTAGGCTGCACAGATTTTTTGACATTTTTGTATTTTGAGGCGATGAACCATTCAGCTACGCCATTTTCAATGGATGGAAAAAATGAGGACCTTTTTTTTCTTTCCAACGGACATATTTCTCCAGTTTGGTATAGTATTTTAGCGCGCTCAGGATATTTTCCTGTTGCAGAATTAGGTACATTTAGAAAATTATCTTCACGCTTGCAGGGGCACCCATCTACAGATAAAAAGTTGCCTGGAATCCGAATGGCTTCTGGTTCTCTGGGACAAGGATTATCAAATGCACTTGGTGCAGCGCAAACAAAAAAATTAAATAATGATCCTTCTACGATATTTACACTTCATGGTGATGGAGAATTGCAAGAAGGTCAGATTTGGGAAGCGGCAATGTACGCAGCGGCAAATAAAGTAGATAATATAATTGCTACTATCGATTTTAATGGCAGGCAAATTGATGGGGATGTAGAAAATGTTTTGTCTTTGGGAAATCTTGAAGCAAAATGGGAAGCTTTTGGCTGGGAAGTACTTTCAATGAATGGACATGATTTTGAAAATATTAGAGAAATTATGACTCTTGCAAAAAGTAAATTAGCAAAGGGGAAACCCATTGTAATTATTATGAAAACAGAAATGGGACAAGGTGTTGACTTTATGGTAGGTTCACATAAATGGCATGGCATTGCCCCAAATGCAGAACAACTTGAAGATGCATTAAAGCAACTTGAAGAAACCCTCGGAGATTATTAGTGAGAAAAGCACTATTCATATTTTTCTTTTGCCTTTCTGGTCTTTTATTTAGTCAGAAAACAACGCGTATTCTCTTTATTTTGGATGCTTCAAATAGCATGAACTTAGATTGGGATAAGCAAACACGGATGGCTGCCGCTAAAGAGATATTGTCCCAAGCCATAGAGAAATTAAGAGGTGTTGAAGATTTAGAAATCGCTTTAAGGGTTTATGGTCATCAATCAATGATAAATAATGAAGTACAAGATTGTAATGACACAAAATTAGAAGTCCCTTTTGGAAAAGATAGAATTGATGCTATTAAACTAAAAGTGAAAGGTTTAACTGGAAGAGGAGCTACTCCAATTGCACGTTCCTTAGAAGCTGCAGCAGGTGATTTTCCAGATACTCTTGCACGCAATTTTATAATTTTAATAACAGACGGCTTGGAATCGTGTGACAATGACCCTTGTGTAGTTGCAAAAAAATTAAGGGAAAAAGGAGTAAAAGTTACACCGTTTGTTATTGGGCTAGGAATGGATCTTTCTTATTTGGAAAAATTTAATTGTATTGGCACATTTATAGACGCTGAAAGCAAAGATTCCTTTAAAACTGTTCTAACCAGCATAATACAAAAGGCCTTAATTAGCACAAGTGTTCAAATAAATTTAAATACAACTTTAAAAACCCCAACTGAAACTAATGTAAGCATGTTTCTTTATGAAGCAGGAACAAAAAAGCTAAAATATAGCTTTATACATACTTTAAATCGATATGGGAATCCTGACACACTGATTATAGATGCTTTATTGAAATACGACTTGGTGGTTAATACGCTTCCTAAAATTGAAAAAAAGAACATAATAATTACAAAATTTAAACACAATATAATAGAAGTAGATGCTGGACAGGGATTCTTAAAATTAAGTAGTGCAATTTCTGATAATCTTTCTAATCTAAACATGCGTGTTATGTTGAAAGGTCAAACTACTACTTTGAATGCACAAGCTTTAAATTCAACTCAAAAATACCTTGTTGGATCGTATGATGTTGAAATTTTTACACTTCCCATAACATATAAGACCATTGAAATCACACAAAGTAAAACAACAACAATTAATGTTATTGCGAGTGGAACTTTAAATTACATTGCTGAAAAAGGTTTAATAGGGCAGATTTTTACTGATAAGGGTGATCAAACATTTGAGTGGGTTTGTGATTTAAAAGACGGAACTAATGTGGGTGTATGGAATCTGCAACCCGGATCATACAAAGTTATTTATCGCGAAAAAGATAAAAAATCTACAGCATATACTAAAGAAAAGAATTTTAAAATAGAATCAAATAAAACAATTACATTAAATTTATAAGTATGTCATTTGAAATTTTAGGGAACAAAGATACCCGCTCAGGTTTTGGAGAAGGTCTATCAGAATTGGGAAAAACAAATATAGATGTTGTTGCACTTTGTGCTGATTTAACAGGTTCTCTAAAAATGGACGCTTTTCAAAAAGAACATCCAGAGCGCTTTTTTCAAGTGGGAATTGCAGAAGCCAATATGATGGGAATGGCCGCAGGAATGACTATCGGAGGTAAAATTCCATACACAGGAACTTTCGCTAATTTTTCAACTGGGAGGGTCTATGACCAAATTCGGCAGTCAATTGCTTATTCTCAAAAAAATGTAAAAATATGTGCTTCACATGCTGGCTTGACATTGGGAGAAGATGGTGCTACTCATCAAATATTGGAAGATATCGGAATGATGCGAATGTTACCAAATATGACAGTTATCGTGCCCGCAGACTTCAATCAAACAAAACAAGCGACAATTGCTATTGCTAAGCACTATGGACCAGTTTATTTGAGATTTGGTAGACCTGTAATGCCAATTTTTGTGAAACCAGACGCAGAATTTATTATTGGGAAAGCAGATGTCCTTCAAGAAGGAACAGATGTTACTATCATTGCTTGTGGACACTTAGTTTGGAAATCGATAGAAGCAGCTAAAATTTTAAGTGAACAAGGAATTTCAGTTGAATTAATTAATATGCATACCATAAAACCTTTGGATGCTGCAGCTATTCTAAAATCAGTGGCTAAAACTTCTTGCGTAGTTACTGCAGAAGAACACATGCGTAACGGTGGCCTCGGAGAAGCTGTAGCACAAGTTCTTGGAGAGCATTTACCACGACCACATGAATTTGTTGCTGTAAATGATACATTTGGTGAAAGCGGCTCACCAATGGAATTAATGACAAAATATGGTATTGACACGCAGAATGTTGTAGCTGCTGCTTTAAAAGCAATAAGCAGAAAATAAGATTTTCTTAAACGTGTAAAGCACGGTTTTCAGTAGCTGCTAGTGCTGCCTCTTTAATACCTTCAGAATATGTTGGATGCGGGTGACAAATACGAGCCATGTCTTCAGCTGATGCATGAAATTCCATTGCAGTAACTGCTTCCATAATTAAATCTGCTGCACGAGCGGCAATCATGTGAACCCCTAAAACCTCATCGGTTTTTGTATCTGCAATAATTTTAATAAATCCTGCTGTATCCATACTTGCCCTTGCACGACCTAAGGCTTTAATTGGAAAACTTCCAACTTTGTAGGATATTCCAGCTTCTTTTAATTCTTCTTCTGTTTTTCCTACTGCAGCAATTTCAGGCCAAGTGTAAACAACTCCAGGAATTAGATTGTAATTAATGTGTGGTTTTTGACCAGCAAGAAATTCAGCGACATAAACTCCTTCATCCTCCGCTTTATGAGCTAGCATCATTCCACGAACAACATCGCCAATTGCATAAATATGAGGGACAGCTGTTTGTAAATTGTTGTTTACCTCAACTTGTCCGCGAGCATTAAGTGCTAGTCCAGCATTTTCTATGTTTAGTCCACTTGTGAAAGCTTTTCTTCCGACAGCAACTAAGCAATAATCTGCTTCAAAATCCACAGATTCACCTTTCTTATTGATTGCCGTCAGGACAACTGACTTCCCCTTATTCACAACCTTTTGAACTTTGTGTTCTAACTGAAATTTAAAGCCGTCCTTTTTTAATATTTTAATAAATTCTTTACCAATAGCGCCATCCATTGCGGATAATATAGAAGGTGAATTTTCAATTACTTCTATTTCTGATCCTAATCTACCGTAGACAGAACCCAATTCTAGACCGATAACTCCACCTCCAATAATGAGCATTTTCTTCGGAATTTCTTTTAAATCTAAAGCTTCTGTTGAGGTTATGATACGTTTTTTATCCGGTTCCATTCCTGGAAAATAATTTGGTTTAGAACCTGTGGCAATTATGATATTTTTACCTTTAATTTTTGTTTCTTTCCCATCTGCTGCTGTAACTTTCAAGTTATTTTTATCGATGAAGGACCCAAGCCCTAAATGCACATCAATTTTGTTTTTATCCATTAAAAATTTGACGCCCGCGCACGTTTGACTCACCACATCATTTTTGCGTTGAATCATTTGCTTTAAATTTGCTTTAAGGTCTTTTAGTTCTATTCCATGTTCGCCAAAAGTATGTTTTGCATTATTAAAGTGCTCTGATGAATCCAATAAAGCTTTTGATGGAATACAACCTACATTTAAGCAAGTACCACCCAAGGTAGCGTACTTTTCAATAATTGCAGTTTTCATTCCAAGTTGCGCACAACGAATTGCAGCAACATATCCACCAGGTCCAGAACCAATTATAATTACATCGTAAGAGTTCATATTTATTATTTGGGTACAAAGTTAAAACAACTCTGCAAACAAAAATAATTACCATAAGAAAAGTGCTACACTTTTGATTTGAGAACTATGTTATTAATGAATTCTCAGTATTTATTAAAGATCTTTGAAATCCTTATAAAATCGTGTTAAAAAAGCATTACAGTTTTTTATTTCTTCTTTTTGGTCTTCCTTCAAAAAACTATTTTCCAACTCTGTTTTTGAATCCATTTGGTAAACATAATGCCCCTTCTTAGAAACCCATCCATAACCACGATTAATTGCAAGCAATGCAAATTCAGGGCAACTAGGATTCAATAAATCTTTACTCCATGGGAATTTTTTTAAATTTCCTCCAACTTGATAAAGTAAAGTTGCTGCAATATCTGCTTGTGATCCGATTTTATCATTTATTTTTCCTCGGTAACTATCTTTTAATTCTTCACCCCAAATCAAAAATGGGATGCGAAAAAAAACTTTAGAATTAGGATTTGTTAGACCAGGAGAAGGATGGCCATGATCTGATACAAAAACAAAAATAGTATTTTTAAACCATGGTTTTGTTTTACAATTTGCAATAAAATCACCCAAGCATTTGTCAGCATAAACCATAGAATTCATATAATCTGCTTCTTCGCCTTTAAATCTAGGATTTTTACTTTTCGGGTGATCATATGGGGAATGAGTGCTGCCTGTAAAGGCACAATGTAAAAATGGTTCTTTTGTAGAATTCATTTTTTTAAGTAAAAGCGCATAAAGATCCGAGTCAAAATAATTAAGTTTTCCTCGACTAAGATTGGAAGGAAAAACCTTTTCATCTTCTACATGCTGAAAATTATGGTCCATAAAATAACTCCCAATATTTTCATATTTTAAATCTCCACCAAAAAGATAATTTGTAGAATAACTTTTTAGTTCCTCATTGATAGTGCGTATTTTTCTATGCTTTTCAGGATGCATAGAAATTGAAATTTCAGGGAGCGCAGGGTAACCACTAAAAATACTTGAATTACCAATTTCAGATGTTAGGCCACACGCAAAAATATTATTAAATAATAACCCTTCAGAGGCAAGTTTGTCAAAATTAGGTGTGCTTTTTTGAGTCTCACTTAAACAGCTTATAGCGTTTGATGACCAGCCTTCAAAAACAATAATAACTATATTCGGCTTTGAAGACTTAAAAATATATTGATCGTGTTTTTTAGGATAAGTGAATAATTTTTTAACCCTTTTTTCAGATTCATTTGGAGCAATAGATGGCATAAAATCATCAATTTGAGTTCTGTTATGTAATAAATAACTGTGTCCAAAAAAGTAGATTGAATTAACAGATAAGTCATTTAAAACATGATTATTTGAATAATATGCAGAGGCAATATTTAAAGGTATTTGCTGAATTCCTCCACGTATTAATAAAAAGAATTGAGCCAAAAAGCCAAAAAGCACGAGAACTCCCGATAATATTCGTCTTTGCCATCCTAAATAAGTATTCAGTTTTAATTCTAAAAATAAGAAGCGAACAAGAAAAAAGGCTATGATGATTTCTAATAGCAAGTAAAATAAAAACCATAAAAACATAGAGAAGCCCGCTGTTCGGAAAACCTCATCAGGATTTGATAAATGCAGAAAAACTCGCGTTGTTAACTTATGATTCCATTCTGTATAGGCATTAATTTCACCGCAATGAATAAGAGCTACGAATAAGATTTCAATACTCAAAAAAGTATAAAAAATAGGTTTCGACCATTTTCCTGGCCATATATAAGTTAATACTAAAATCAAAAGAGGGATTGCGCTCAAAGCAGCAGCACTAGCTAAATCAATTCGAAAAGAATAAACAAATGCTAAAAGCCATTCTCCAAAAGAAACAGTTGTAAATTTTCCAGCATTGTGAATAGAGAATAAAATCCTGCCAGCATCGAAAAATAATATCCAAAATAAAAGGAGTTTGAAAATGGAATACACCATATTTTTCAGGATCATATAGCTGCTATTTTTTTTGTTCTGATTTGCTGCGCTTGAATAATTCCATATTTGCAACATCTGGAATTGAATGCCGAATAAGACCATTTACGAGCGGATAAATAATTGATTTTGTTTTGAGCTCTTTCTTTAAGATTTGTTCTTTCAAATCAACGGAATCAATAAAAACTAATAATCCACCAATAATATATGCCCATTTTATTAAACCAAGTGCTGCACCCAATAATTTATTTACTAAAGACAATTGAGCGATTTTTATGACCTGTTCTAGTGCCTTTCCCCCAAAATAAATACAAGCGCCTACAAGTAAAAAAAGAATTAGAAAAGAGAATGCCGGAAGATATTCTGGCATTGAATCAGTTTGAGTAGAAATAAAGCGGGAAAATTTATCTGAAAAGTGAAATGCAGCATAAAGACCTATCAATAATGCTAAAATTGTGAAAAGTGCCATGATAAATCCCTTGTTAAAAGCTCTCCAAGTTCCGTATAGCAGTGGTATAATTAGTATAATATCCAATATGTTCACTTTGGAAAGTTAAGGCAAGAAATCAAAAAAATAAGTCTAAAACAAAAATCTTCTAAACAAATACTTGTTTGTTTTTGAATAAGTTCTTAATCTTGTTGCTATGATTTCCCCCTACAATGATGCTTATTTTATGAAGCAAGCATTAGATGAAGCAAAAAAAGCATATTTACTTGATGAAGTTCCTGTAGGGGCTGTGATCGTTTGCCAAAATCAAATTATTGCTAGAGGTCATAATTTAACAGAAACATTATGTGATGTTACTGCGCATGCAGAAATACAGGCAATAACAGCTGCCGCAAATTATTTAGGGGCAAAGTATTTGAAAGGTTGCACACTCTACGTTACATTAGAGCCGTGTTGTATGTGTGCAGGTGCTCTTTATTGGTCGCAAATAGATAAAATTGTTTACGGTGCAAGAGATTTGAAACGTGGTGCAGGAAATCACGGAAATAAATTATACCATCCAAGTTCCTTGGTTATTAATGGTATTTTGGAGGAAGATTGTGCCCAGCTAATGAAAGATTTCTTTTACGAAAAGCGGAAGCAAAGCTAATTATTTATTGAGTGCTCTTAAAAGAATAGCTGTTTGAATAAGCATTGCTGATAAAAATAAAAATAAGAAATAAAGCAATAATCTTGTTTCGTTTTCTACGAAAACAAAAATAGCTACGGAAGTTAGGAAAGCAATAATCTGCAAACTAAACATCAACAAAAACCGAGAAGCAAAAAACTCTGGAGTATTACTTGGCAATATAAAAAAAGACAAAGAACTTATTAAGTAGATAATTAAGACCAATAAACTAATTAACAATCCATCATAACTAGAAAGAGGTGTTAGATTGAGTTCAATAATTAGAAAAAATAAGGATGCTAGAAAAAATTGAGGAACAGCCAAATGAAAATAATTAATCTTAGTCATCTGGATTATTTAATTTTAAAATCTCTCTAATAATGAGAAACATTGAAGAAATAACACCAAAAAGTGAAAGAGAAAGCGTCCACCATGGAGTTGTAGTTTGAAATTTTTTATCGCAATACGTCCCTAACCAAGCGAAAAAGCCAATAATTCCAGCCATTTGAATTCCCATGCTTGAGAAGCGCAGGAAAAGATTTTTTTTCTTTTTGATTTTCTTAGTCTTCTTCTGAATCGAATTCAATATCATTATTAAAACTTGCTGTTGATACAGGCGACCTCATCACGCATGCACCTTCAAAAAATGCACCTTCCTCAATCGTAAGTTTTAAAGTTTCTATATCTCCCTTAATTCTTGCTGTACTTCGTAAAATCAATAGACCTTCAATTGTTAATTCTCCATCTAAAGAGCCTTCTATATCAGCATTTACACAAACTAAATTCCCCTTTATTTTACCTGAAGAACCTATTTTAACATAACCTGAGCAAGAAACATTGCCCATGATCTCTCCGTCAATTAAAATACCAGTACTAGAAATAATATCTCCAGTAATTTCTGTTCCAGATATTATTTTGTTTGGTTGATCTGAATTGTTGTCACTTGACGAACTTTCACCAAAAAACTCTTTTCGTTTTAACATAGTTATTAATAATTATCGTTATAAAATAAAATATATTCATCAAATTTCGCTGTTTCAATTAACTTTTTCAAATTTTCTTGCGAAATAATGTAAATTTTATTGTCTTGAAGATCATCAAGGAATTCAAAACCTGCTTTATAAGCATCAATAAATTTATCGGCAAGTGAAATAGATGCAAATTCTTGAACCAAAATAAACGACTTTTCTGAAAGGGTTATTTTTGAACTAACACGCAATTTACTAGACTTGAATTTTTTAACAGCAAAATCTGAAATTGTCCCCTTTGAGAAATCAGTATCATCTTCTTCATCAAGAAGAACAATTACATATTGAGGGACATCGGAAACATACTCAAAAAAGTATTTTTTATTAAAATCTAGTTCTTCATTTTTAGAATAGCCCGATTGAATTATATCAAGCATCTCTTTTGCTCTTTTTGCTTGTTCTGTTTGAGGTTTTTCTTCAATAATTAGATTTAATTTAGGGATTAAAGCTGATTTATCTTGTGTCAATTGCCCCATTGCTAAAACATTTAATAGCATATATTC
>ENA-UOYL01000333-UOYL01000333.1-marine-metagenome-genome-assembly--contig:-NODE-333-length-17269-cov-3.397336_pt1 | contig 17269 bp, 19 predicted proteins | sample MGYA00238173_ERZ767189 | MGnify/ENA primary metagenome ERZ767189 (study PRJEB28943, sample SAMN06267163) | marine metagenome | isolation source: Columbia River Estuary | place: USA:Columbia River Estuary... | reverse complement strand
ATGAAAAAATAGTTAGTATTCGTAACAGTTAAATATGTTTCTATTAAATATCAAGAATTCATTCGTAGTAAGTATTCAGAGTTAAAAAAAAAGTTAAGCTCTCATGTGGGTTATGAAATAGTCTTGTTGTATAATTAAGCCTATTTTCAATCTCATTGATGCAATTTAATCAACTATAACTTGAGGTAGCCAATATGTAATTCATCATCGGTCAAATCATTGGATTTAGTGATTTTTATCGCGAATTTCGCTGTTAAATCAGACGCAAGAATATCAGTAACATTATACACTTCATCTATATCAATTCCAAATTTGTCGTCTATGTGCGACTTGGCGCCATTAAAGTCATAATGTTTGTAAAAGCTAGATTCTTTTGCCTTTGTCGTGGCCTCTGCTAAGGTGGCTCCAGTACAAATTATTTTATAGTGGTATTCTTCGAATTCATTTTCTTTGTATCCGCCTAGATTGATGAAAAACAACTGCGTTTGGTTTGATGTCTCGATTCCTTTGGCAACTATTTCTATTTTGTGTTGATCGACACAACTCACTTCTCGCCATGCATCAATGTGAATTTTTCCTTTTGCCTCAGGCCAGAATGTATTAAGTTGGGGAATTATATCGTTAATCGAGCTTCCAATTCCAAAAAATATATCATGTTGTTCTGTGTTTCTGCCTTCTGGGCGACACCCTAACATGATCATGTATAATTTTAAATGATTCATTCGGATAACTACCTAATTAAATGTAAAAATCCATGACCTTCTTTGGTCGTTTGATTGATGCCAATTACCTTATAGATAATAAAATAGACTCCTTCCGGACAATTTTTATCTCGGAATGTGCCATCCCAACTCGGATTTTGCTCATTTAATTCTTTAACTTGTTCTCCCCATCTATTCAAAATTACCGCTGTAAAGGTGCTATCACCTTCCAAGAGTAATTGATAAAGTTGATTGTCATTATCGCCATTCGGAGTAAAGAAATTTGGAATTTCAACACTAAGTGGAACGATTGGTCCGGGTGGAATAATCGGCAGAATCGTAATACTATAATAAGTGGTGTCCAAACACCCATTGTTGTTTGCAATCAATTGAACTTGGTAGGTTCCAGGTGCGGTATAGGTATGATTAATGCCTGCCAATGTTCCCGATGTCGTGGTGTTTCCGTCTCCAAAATCCCAAAAATAATTTGTTCCATTGGTAGTAGTATTTGTAAATTGAGCACTATTTCCAGTGATATTTCCAGATACTGAAGCGGATGGCGTTGGTATAACCGTAATTAATACTTCATCCATGTCTTGGCATGAACCTGTGTTTCCTGTTACGGTGTAATTGGTAGTGGTATTAGCAATGAAAATTATGCTGTCTTGAATCCCATTTGACCAACTGTAAGTGGTAGCGCCACTACCTGATAATAAAAGCGGACTTCCAGAACAAACGGTAGTATCATTCCCAGCATCGACTACAATTGATGATGCGATAACAATATCCATTGTTCCAATGGTGGTACATGCCATTGGTATCGAGGTAAAGATAAAGCTGTAGGTACCCGCAACACTTGTATTTATTGGGCTTGGATACCACGTACCTGAAATGCCTTGATTTGATTGTGTTAGCATGGTTGGTGCAACATCGCCAACGCAATAAGGTCCCATTTGGTTGAATAAGGGAACAATGGAATCGGTAATGACAATGTTAAGAGTAAGGCTTGTAACACAATTATTGGCTTGATCAAAAGGTGTGAAGGTATAATATGAAACACCTTGAGTACTCGTATTTATTGAATTCGGGTTCCACGTGCCATTGTAAAAATTAGTGGATTGCGGTTCAAGTGCTAAAGGCGCTTCATTGATGCAGTAGGTGCCAAAATAAAAAAATGATGGCGGAATACTATCCAAGACATCGATACTAATAGTTGTTCCAATAGCACATTGTCCGGCTAAAGGCGTAAAGGTGTAGTTGGTTTGGCTTGCAGAACCTGTCGTAATGGTAGCAGGATTCCAAGTTCCTGAAATTCCGTTCGTAGAGATTGATGGAAGTAGGGATGGACTTGCAAAAACACAATAGCTTGAATCTATGTTAAAGATGGCTGGTGCACCATTTAAAATGTATACGATTAAGCTTGCTGTATCCGCGCATTGGCCAGCATTGGGTGTAAATTGAAAAGTGGTATTTCCAATGGTGCTGGTTGAAATTAAGGGCGGAGACCATGTGCCGCTGATCCCATTTGTAGAGATATTCGAAAGTAATGGTGCTACCGAATTTTGGCAAAGTGCACCAATATTTGCAAACAAAGGTTCTGCAATCGGGACACTATTTGGAATTTGAATACTATCAATAATCACACATCCATTCGCGCTTGTAATTTGACAAAAATACCACCCTGAGCACAAGTTATTTGCCGTTGCATTTGTCTGACCAATCGGAACTTGAGCACTGTTCATCCAGACATAACTATATGCACTTCCTCCAGTAGGAGCGGCCGAAGCTGAGGCATTGCAACCACAGGTTGCAGGAGCTGTAAGGTTTAAATTTGCTTGAATGGGCTGTATAGCAATGCAATTATTAGTTAAGGAACTAATATAGGCTTGATTTCCTGCATTATTTGCTAAACCTGGCGTTTGGTTATTTGGCGCCGTACAATTTCCAGCAGTCCAATTTGCTTGTGCATTGGGGTTATTAGAAATATTATTTGTAAAACTATAGACGCTATTTGTTGCAGGTCCGGTGAAGTAGATAATGGTTGCACTATTGTTATTCCCCCAACTAACACCATGCACTGGAACAGTATAATTACTTGAACTATAAATCTGAAAGGAATCGTCGGTGTTCGCCATTCCCATGTTACTCCAGGCCCCTCCTGCACTATATCCTGACATGGGATAGAGCTGACCAGTGCCAGTTGAGGGTGATGTGGCATGTTTATCAAATAAGGTAGAAGAAATAGGAATCACCAAGCGGCAATTATTATCTAACATACTTAAATCTTGGGCTGGCATTGATGCATTTAGATCGGCATCGTTGTATATGACAATCAGCGTCCCAACAGGAATACATGTCCAAAAACTATTATTTGCGAAACGGATACAACCACCAGCGACACCTTCCCCGGTACTTGGTCCATTTGAAAAATAACCATTGTTATCATCAATTATCCAATCTTTTAAATCAAGACAGTTTGTACCAGCAACGCAAGGATTGTAATTGACGCCCGGAATAACTAGAAGTTCGACATATTCTTTCGATCCTGAAGGTCCTTGGGAAACTTCATTAATGATAAGGGATTGAGAAAATAAGCGTGTAGGAATGACTATTCCAAGAAATAAAAAAAAATGAAAAATTACACGCATGAATAACCTTTCATCAAAAGTAAGTCTAATTTATCGATCAGCTTAAATTACACTTATAATTTCTGTTATCATTCCATTAAATATTACCTGTTCACCAGCGATTTTACCTCTCATTATTTGACCTAAGGGCGCTTCCAAACTCAGTGCAAAATAAGTATTGCTTTGACAAATCAATTGCCCTAAACTGATTGAAAAATAATACCATCCTTTGTTGGTTTCTACCAAGCTTCCAATGGTGATTTTTTGGTGTTTCAAGTCAGGATCAATACCCGTCATAATTGCCTCTTGCAGAAGTAGTATATTTAATTGATTGGTCAGTTTTTCTTGTTCTAATTGAGCCATGGCAAGAGCCGTTTCATGTTTATCTCCAGCTGAACTTTTTGAGTCATCAAACATGGAAGGATAGCTATCTTGTAGAATCAATCTTAAGCCATTGATTTTATTTTTTAATGCCTCCAAGGTTAATTGATAAACCATTGCCTTATCCATGGTATTTATTTTTTTGTAGCGTAGGTCATTTCAGGATTAAAATGTAGCGCTGTAAAGGTATTCGTCCAAGCCATGAAAACGTGCACGAAAAAGGCAATCCAAATGTTTCCCGATAATAAGGTAAGTAGGCAAAGCACAAGTCCAAGTGGAGCAGCGCCGATGGTTTCTTCAACTCCTTTTGGAATATGAGTAGCCGAATATAGCGCGATATTCACTCCAATTGCGGGCCAAACACCAATTGCGGCAACCAAGGGGAATAAGAGTATTCCTCTAAATAATAATTCATAGCCAAAGAGGTAAATAAACCAACCCAAACCTTCTGTTAACATCATTTTTCTTGTCCAAATTTTGGATCGAGCTTGTGGGTAATTAAGTAAGTTCTTTGGTTTTTTTGCACTGAAATAGGCAATTGGAATGACAATGATGGATAGTATTCCAATCCATGTTAGGGTAAAGGTACTATTTTTCAAACCAGAGGTAAGCCCAAAATTAGCAAATGAAGCAGTTGGAAACACCCACAGACAAATCACTAAAGGTATTATTCCCATGCTAATGAATCCAATGGTTTTAGTAAAAAATAAGTGCTTAACTAGTTCTTCATCATTGTCAAATTTAGCAAGGAACATTCCTTTTATTTTACTGGATTGTGCTATAAACCAATACACGGTAAAAAATACTAATGATAACATTAGGGGTAGAAAAGAAACTATATCAGTTGCTTGCCAATTAATATCAACGGCTTCAGTTGTCATATTTATGTTTATTTTTTGAGGTAATTATTCTCATCAAACCAGGCATAACATTCTGCTATGGCAATCTCCAATGGAGTTTGAGGCATTTTGAGCTCAGTAATCGCTTTTTGTGAAGAATAAAAATGTGACTCAGATGCTAGTATGGCTAACTCCCGCGATATTTTGGGTTTGTAGGGTAGTAACTTTCCCAAGAAAGAATTGATGTTCCCATACAAGCGAACAAGGCCGGTACTTATTTTAAATTTTAGTGCTGGCGCATTTAATACAGTAGAAATTTTTTCAAATGCCTCCTTGTAGCTTAAATTTTCATGACCAAGAATATAACATTGTCCTTTTTGTCCTAGGGTGATTGAATTAGCAATAGCAAAGGCAACATCTTTAACAGCGACAAAGTTTTTACCTCCGAGTGTGTAACCAGGAATTTTTTTGAAATAAATTCCCAATATCATTTCTCCAGAGCTTGGTCGGCTATCATAGGGACCAATCATAAATGTGGGATTAACAACCAACGCATCGAGGGTTCCGTTCGCTGCTTCTTTAAGGACTAATCGTTGCGCTTCATATTTTGAATCCATGTAATCAAGGCCATATTTGGTGGCTGTGTATGCATTGGTTTCGTTACCAGGATGATCAATAGAACCGGAATTAAATGAATTTGCTGTTCCAACGTATATCAATCGCTTTACCTTATTTAGCTTGCATGCATCAATAATATTTTGCGTTCCTGATATATTAACACGCTTTACTGCTTCCTGCCGCGGTGGAAACATACTTGTGTTTGCGGCGCAATGGATCACAACATCTATAGTAGAGCAAGCAGTATTTATACTTTTGGCATCGATAAGGTCTCCTTTTATTATTGAAATGGGCAGGCCAACTAATGTAATATATATTCGATCTTCTTGAACTAGGGCGCTTACTTCGTACTGCCTACTTATCAATTCCCTGATTAGATTACTGCCTAATAAACCATCTGCACCTGTAACGAGTATTTTCATTATAATTTTATTGCTTACAAAGTTAGTTTTTTGTCAAAAAGAGGCATGTTTCCGCACATAATTTTTTTAAGGCTATCGGCAGTTGCTTTTCTTTCCATGGGTGTTTTGCTCCAAATACGTGGTCAGCATTTTCTAATATGAAAAGATCGACATTCAGCCATTTTGCCAATGAGCGACCTTCAGATAGATCAACGGATTTATCTTGTTTTCCATGAAAAACACTTACAGCACATTCCAACGAACGCGCAGCTATTTCAATGTCAAGGCGTTTGTGATTTTCTTGAAAGTCTTGAAACAATGAAAAATACTGAGGCAATGATTGTTTCGTTCTTGAATTCTCCACATAACGAATTCCATCTTCTTTCCACTTATTTAGCGTCTCATTTGATGGAAATCGAGATGCTATGGAGGATATTGATGCCCATAAACTAAGTGTTTTTGAGCCAATTTCTTTTGCCGCAAGAAGTGCTGCTCCACCACCTCTCGAATGCCCAATTAGATGAATTTCTGGCGTTTTTTCAAAGTATGGTATGATTTGTTTTGAAATGCATGTAATATCATTTACTTCAAATGAATAGGTATTTCTTGCGAAGGATTCTTCATCCGGAAAATCGATGCCGTTTTGAACTGTGCCGCCGTTATGACTTAAATTGAATTTGCAAAATGCGTAGCCTTTCTCCGTAAAATATTCCTGAACTAAGTGCCAAGCCCCCCAATCTTTAAATCCCATAAAGCCGTGAACAAAAATAATGAGTTGCCCATTAAAATGTATAGGAATACTCAGGTCAAAAAGACTTTCACGATTTCCTGAACCAATATAGCTTCCATTAAGAATGTTAATTTTCATACTTAATTAATGGTAAAACAGCAATATTTTATGGTATGACCACGCTTTACAAATGCGTTTTCATAATGTGTTTTTATCGAAAAAATGGCTTGCTCGTCTTTATTTTCGTTGGTGGCTAAGGCAGCGTATAAATCTGGTTTATTGTCAATTAAGCAATAATTATTACTTGTTATCTCTTCTAGGGTTGATTCATACAAGATTTCACTGTCCGTTTTTAGATGAATTAAGCCAGCAGGCTTCAAAAATTTCCGGTAACGATTAATAAATAGGGTAGAGGTCAGTCTTTTTCGAGGTTTGTTTGGTTGTGGATCGGAAAAGGTTAACCAAATTTCATCCACTTCATTCTCACCAAAGTAGTCGTCAATAAAATCAATTCTAGTGCGCAAGAAAGCAACATTTTTAAGTTCTTTTTCTAGTGCTATTTTAGCTCCAATATAAATTCTATTTCCTTTTAAGTCTACGCCAACGTAATTGTTGTCTGGATATAATTCCCCGAGTCCAACACTATATTCCCCTTTACCGCAACCCAGTTCAAGAATTAGTTTGCCTGAATTTTTAAATACGCGTTCGTTCCAAAACCCCTTATTCTCGGATAAATGATCAAGTGAGTGTTCATGAACATTCTCAAATGATTTAATGGCTTCAAATCTGCGCAGCTTATCTTTTCCCACTTATTGCTTCTAACGTTTAATTTTTATTGAGGGGCGAATTTACTACTATTTTGAATTTATTATGTGTTTTACAATTTCTAAGATTAATTTTGGGGCATGCATTATATTGAACCTTTTTATAATTGGCGAGGGTATTATATCGCTTCTGAAGATCCAATATCACCTTTTTTTAATTGTGATTATAGCGAGCTAATGTATTCGAATAAAATTTATAATTTTTACATTCATCCTCAATGGGATAACATGGGTTCTGCAACCCTGTTCTTGAAGATACTTTATGTTGATTATGATAAAATGTCGGCAGTAATTGAATTGATTGGCGAATGGAACGATGCTATTGAAAATGATATTATGGTGCTGAAACGAGAGGTGGTTGATGTCTTAATCAAATATGGGATTACAAAGTTTATTCTTATCGGTGAAAATGTATTGAATTTTCATTATTCTGATGATTGTTATTATGAAGAGTGGTTTGAAGATGTAGAGGAAGGTTGGATTGCCATGGTTAATTTTCACGAACATGTTACTCATGAATTTAAGCGAATTCATATTGATCAGTATTTTGCAATGGGAGGTCAATTAGACGATCTTGAGTGGAGAACATTTCGACCAAGCCAATTTATTGATAAGGTAAGTTCAATCGTTGAAAAGAGAATTTCCTAGATAAATCGCTTCGCACGAAACTATGCGCTACTTCTTGCGTACCCTATAGCCTAAATCAATACCATAATGAAACAAAGCTTCACATTCAACTATCAACTTTTCTCAAATTGGACGGATCTTCCTGAACAGGAACAACGCTTAGTTGATAAAGCCTATGAAGCAATGGAAAACGCTTACGCTCCATATAGCGAGTTTAAAGTTGGTGCTTGCGCATTAATGGATGATGGATCGTTTATTCTTGGGAATAATCAAGAAAATGCGGCTTTCCCTTCTGGTATTTGTGCTGAACGAGTGGCTTTATTTTATGCAGGTGCGAATTTTCCTAATAAAAAAGTGCTAACCTTATGTATTGTTGCAAAAGGTGATTTAATGCCAGCCTCACAACTTCTTTCTCCCTGTGGCGGTTGCAGGCAGGTGATGTTGGAATCTGAAAACCGTCAAAAACAACCTATTCGTGTTATTCTTGTTAATCAAGACGGTCGTACGATGGTATTGGATTCGGTTATTCAATTATTGCCATTTGGCTTCGGTCGTATCGACTAATTTATTCCTTGTTTTCTTCTGTAAATTTGTTTTCAACAATTGATTGAATTCCTGCTTTGTAGCGTATCTTTGTTGACTAAAATTATTTCATTATGAACAATTGGTTTACCGTTAAGGTTAAGTACACAAAACAATTAGAAAATGGCACTTTTAAGCGAGTGTCTGAGCCATATATGTTAGCAGCCATGACATTTACCGATGCTGAAGCAAGAATTTATGAAGAGCTTGGAGCCTTAATTCGGGGTGAATTTACGGTAGTTGGAATAGCGCGAACTGATGTGCACGATATTTTTGCTTACGATGATTCGGAAACATGGTATAAATGTAAGGTTACCTATGATAAAATAGATGATGAGGGCGATAAGAAAAAAACAATTTCACAAAATTATTTAGTTACAGCGACAAATGTAAAAGATGCCTTTACTCGGGTTCAGGAAAGTTTATCGACATTAATGATTGATTTTAAGATTACCATTGTTGCTGAATCACCAATTGTTGAGATTTTTCCTTACAATGCAGATGATGTTGCTCCAATAAATAACATCATTTCCGAAATAGTAGATGAAATTAGTCCAGCTAATACCGTTTTCGAATCCGAGAATCTTACTCAAAATAAAGGGGTTATTTTTAGTGCATCAGGATCTGATGAGGAGGAATCTGAAAGTGATTTGGTCGATGAATTAGACGACGAAAATGAGTGATAACTTAAAAGACCTTAAAAATAATCACCAAGATTTTTCCAAGGGGAGCTTAGATAGTAACGAAGAAAAGAATCCTTATGTGCTCTTTCAGCGTTGGTTCGATGAAGCAATCGCCTCTGGTGAATTGGAAGCAAATGCTTGTGTCATTTCAACGGTTAGTGTGGATTTACAACCAAGTGCTCGCATTGTTTATTTGAAGGAAATGGTGGATAATGGCTTTGTGTTTTATACCAATTACAGTAGTCAAAAAGGAAAAGAAATAGCGATTAATCCAAAAGTATCGATGCTTTTTTTCTGGCCTAAAAATGAGCGTCAAGTTCGGATAGAAGGCGAGGTTGTAAAACTCCCTGAAGCCATAAGTGATGCTTACTTTGAATCTCGGCCTTTACAAAGTAAATTGGGCGCCTGGGCTTCTCATCAATCAGATGAATTAGTTGATTCGTCTGAAATTCATAATCGAATGGCTTATTATTCGGATAAGTTTGGGGATGCCGTTCCACGTCCTGCACATTGGGGTGGCTACGCTGTTATTCCTCAATGTATGGAGTTTTGGCAAGGACGCCCATCACGTTTACACGATCGTATTGTATTTACTTCTTTCGAGGGAACCTGGAAAATACATAGAAAGAATCCTTGATGAAAGAACTTCAACCCTTATGTTTCACCTTGTCAAATGGTGTGCGCATTGTATACCTGTACAAAGCGAGTGAGGTTTCGCATCTCGGATTTACGTTTTTGGCAGGATCTAAATTTGAACAAGCCAAAGAAGTGGGTTTAGCGCATTTTTTGGAGCATTGTGTCTTTAAGGGAACGGAAAAACGTAAAGCAATACAAGTGCTATCTCGCTTGGATGATGTAGGGGGCGAACTAAACGCTTTTACGGCGAAGGAGGAGATTTGCCTTCACGCTTCTTTTACCAAGAAATATACGGCTCGAGCAATTGATCTGTTGGCTGACATTTCATTGCGATCTTCTTTTCCTAATCATGAGTTGGATAAAGAGAAAGAGGTTATCCTAGATGAATTAAATTCTTATTTGGATAGTCCTAGCGATAAAATTTTTGATGATTTTGAAGCACATTTGTTTAAGGATCATTCCTTGGGAAATAATATATTAGGAACAAAGAAAAGTGTTAAAGGATTCACGCGTGAGGATTTGATGGCGTACGTTAAAATGTATTTTACGGCAGATAATCTGGTTGTTTCTTATGTAGGAAATTACCCAAAATTGAAGTTGTTGGCGCTATTGGAAAAGGCCTTGCTAGAATTTCCTACCACAGCTTCACGCCCAACATATTCCACTATTACGAATTATCAACCTTTTTCAATTCGCACTAAAGAGGCTAATTATCAAGCCCACGCTGTTATTGGCGGTATTGCACCAAGTTATCTTCACAATGATCGACGCGGTATGGGTTTATTGATTAATGTGCTTGGCGGACCAGCATTAAACTCCAGACTTACCTTGTCTATTCGTGAAAAACATGGATTAGCTTACGCAGTTGATGCCAGTTATACTTCTTTTTCAGATACTGGTTTTTGGGGTGTTTATCTGGCAACGGATCCTAAAAATATGGATAAGGCGATTGCATTGGCCAAAAAAGAAATAAGCCGCTTGTGTGTTACAGGATTATCTACTGCACAATTGCACCGGGCGAAAGAGCAATTAAAAGGTCATTTTGCTTTAGGTATGGATAGTAATTTAGGCTTGATGTTGGGACTTGGTAAAAGTTTATTGGCTTTCAATCAAATAGACACCATTAAGGATATCCATGCAGGAATTGATCGAATTACTTCACAAGAATTATTAACGATTGCCAATACTTACTTCTCTCCAGATTTAATTTCCGAATTGGTTTTTGATTGTAAAAAAACCGCAAAATAACGAAGCGCTATCGACTTCCAAATATAGTGCTACCAACCCGAATCATCGTGCTGCCAGCTTCGATGGCTAAGGGGTAATCGCCACTCATTCCCATGGAGATTTCTTTAAAGGAATCTTTATTTTTAAAATAGGTTTCTTTCAATTTCTTGAAAATACCTGCGAGCTCGTTGAATTCTGTAACGATTTGCTCTTCGTCTTCCACAAAAGAGGCCATGCCCATTACTCCAACAATCGTGATGTTTTCAAGCGATGAATAAGCAGTAGATGCTAAGATTTCCGTTGCTTCCGAATAACTTAAGCCAAATTTGGTCTCTTCTTTTGCTATGTGAAATTGTAGTAAACAGGAGATGATCCGATCGTGCTTTTTCGCTTGTTTATCAATCTCAATTAATAATTTTATGCTATCAACAGCATGTATTAAATGAATAAAAGGGGCGATGTATTTTACTTTATTGGTTTGTAGGTGCCCAATAATATGCCAATGGATGTCTTTTGGTAAGCTTTCCCATTTGTCACAAAGTTCTTGAACTTTATTTTCCCCAAAATGCCGCTGTCCCACACTGTAAGCAGAAAGAACCGCGCTATTGGGTTTAGTTTTTGAAACGGCAATTAATTGCACCTGCGGTGGTATTTCCCTACTAATTTGTTCGATTTGCTGCTCAATCATTCGTTGATGTCGTAGTTGGTTAATCCACTCCGTAATTTTGGTTCTACGTAGGTTGATTTTGGTGGCATATTCATTTGTTGATCTGCCACTTTTTTAACTTGTTCAATACTCAAAGGGTAGAGAACAAATCCAATAGCAAATTTCCCACTATCCACACTTGCAGAAATGACGGATAACTCTTGATTTCCTGGCACGAATTCAACCTGATCACTTGTTTTAAGGTCTTCGATTCCAAGCAATGGTTTAAGAATAAATTCGGTTAGCATTTGGCTATCTAGTGAATTTACCGCATGATCTTCTTCGATGAGGTAATCAACTAAAAGTAAACTATACCATTCTTTCTCTAAGTAAATACAAATCTCGTGTTCCTTCAATGGTGTTCTGGCTTCGCTCAATAATTCAACGCTGCCCAACGCTGCTAGCGCATGTAAAAATGTTGCTTTTGAATACCCAGCTAAGGAACGAATTAATCGATTGAAGGCTAAGATGGAAAGGTTATTTTCTTCAACGAAATACGCCAAAAAATTTTCCGCACCTAGTACATCTTGGCCATTATTAAGTCTATTAGCAGCTAAGCTAGCAGAGGAAGCGCAACGGTGGTGACCATCGGCTATATATGTGCAAGGAATACGCTCAAAGGCTTTTTGAAGTTGAGTTGAGTGTTCTTGACTTAGGACCCAAACTTCGTGCTTGATGTGGTCGGTTGTGGTAAATTCATACTCCGGTCGCTCTTGCGTACTTGCGCTAATGATTGAATTTATCGAGTCATTTCCTTCGTAAGTTAGTAATACGGGTTCAGCATTGAATCCCACTTCTTCCAAGTAACTTGTGAACATTTCTTCTCTTGATGTTAACGTTGCTTCATGTTTTTTGATTAATCCATTTTGATATTCTGCAACGCTTGCACCACCAATCACTCCAGTAAATACATGCTTGTCTTTATGTTGGCGATAAAGGTAAAGTGTGGGCTGTTTTTCTTTCATCAACACGCCACTCTTTAAAAAGGAATCGAAGCGATTTTTTACCAATTTAAAGCGCTCTTTGGAATTTGGTTTCGTGCTAACTTTTTGATTAAATTCTGGATTAATGATGTGTAAGAAGGTATAGGGGTTATCCTCCATTTTTGCTTTCAACACATTTTTTTTGTAGGAATAATAGGGCCTTGTTGCCACCAAGTGCACTTTATCCCGTTGAGGTCGAATGGCTCTAAAAGGACGAATCAATGCCATATTTAAAATTTAAAGCTTACCCCAAAACTTGGTAATAATGGAAATTGATAAATTTCTTTTGAGCTTATTCGATTTACATAAAATATATTTTTTCGGTTGTAAACGTTGGTAACACTACCAATAAGCTCTAGCACATTCTTATTTTTAAAAATAATGTGTTTTTTTATGGTAATGTCTAAGCGATGATAGTATGGCAGTCGTTGGCTATTAAATCCACCTAGAATGGTTGAAATACTAGAAGGATTATTAGTTACGTAGTTGCTAGTAACACCACCGGAAAAGTTTTCTGCTTGATAATATCCTGCGGTTGGGGTAAATGGTAAGCCAGAACCAAGATTCCATCGCATATTTAACTCAAGATCTTTCTTTTTACCAAAAGAATATGAACCTACTAAATTCACATTGTGGCGTCGATCAAAGACAGGGAAGTATTCGGTAAAGCCATCCCAGCGAGTTGATTTTCCTAGTGAGTATACGCCCCACAAAAACAGGCGGTCTTTGGTATATTTGATTAAAAAATCTACCCCATATGATTGACCAGATTCAATAATAAAATCTTTTTTAAATACATCGGCAATTTGATTAAAGGTCGAAATATCCTCGTAGAGTTTGTTAGGATTAATATTACTTAATTGGGAAAAGTATTTGTAGTATCCTTCTACATTTATACTGATATTGTTACCCAAGTCATATTCCACTCCTGCAATGGCGTGGGTCGCATATTGCAGTCCATTTTGCACTGTTTTTTCTTGTTGAAACTCATTGGTAAAAACATCCTGTACATTAGTAGGGGCGGAGAGTAGGCCATTGAATAAGTTTACGACATCTTTATCTGATGACGCTGAGGTGAAGTTTTGAGAATATCGACCGCCTGAAAACTTAAATCTCAGCTTTTCTGTAGCATTAAATTTCAATCCCAATCTTGGTTCGGGAGAAATGGTATTCAAGGATGTGTAGGCTTGGACTCTGAATCCTCCTTGAAATACCCACCTTAATCCAACGTATCGGTAATTAAAATAACCACCTATTTCGGTGGTAAAATTGGTTGCTTCAATTTTACGTTGAACTTCATTGTAGGTAACGAATTGAGTATTGAATCCATTAATATTAAATCCATAATTCATTTCGCTTTCGTTCTTTAAAAAGTAACTAAAATCAAAACCAAGGTCGAAACCACCAATTTTCGAAAAGCGAGGTTCTGTAGCAGATTCAGAAAAAGTCGTTTGAAAATTACTGCCATTTACATGCCCACGAATGAATACTGGGGAGCCACTCGGTATCATTAGGAAGTTAAGTCCACCACCAGATGCTTCCCAATTCAGATCGGCTACGGAATAATTAACGCTATCTTGATTATGGAAGCCAAATACGCTAACTTTTGATCCTCCATCACCAGTGAAGGTAACCTTACCATATAAATCGGTAAAATTAAACGGTAAACCATTTCCCTCGTTGATGTTAGGGTAAAGTGATTTTGAGGTATAGTCAAGAAGTGAGTGTTTTGATGAAAAAATGTATGAGCCACTGGCGGGTTTATCATTTTTTATTTTACCAATTGGACCTTCTAATACTAGTTTGGCTAAAAAGGGAGAGGTGGAAAGCTTTCCTCCAAATTCTTTTCGGTTACCATCTCTGTAGGTAATGTCCATTACCGAAGAAATTCTTCCTCCGTATTTTGATTCAAATCCACCGGTATAGATATCCACATTTTTAACGAGTTCAGTTTCGAAAATGGAGAAAAAACCAATGGAGTGGAACGGATTGTAGATGGTCATACCATCAAGTAATACTTTATTTTGAATCGGTGTCCCCCCACGCACGTACAACTGACCACCTTGATCACCTGTGGTAATCACACCAGGCGTTACACTGAATGCACCAACGATATCGTTCTCAGCTCCATAACTTGGTATTCTTTCTAATCCTTTTTGATCTAATTTTAGTTTTGAAATCTCTATTTCTGTTCGTTTTGTTTTGTTTTCTGCTGTAATGCGGATTTCATCAAATGCTTTTGTTGTGGGTAATTTTTTGAGTTCAATTGTTAAGTCTAGAATTTTCTTCCCCTCCTTAAAGCTTACATTGGTGGTAAATAATTCGTAGGCTTGATTGTCAACCTTTACGATATATTCTCCGAACGCTAATTTAGGTATAGAAAATAGGCCATTTAAATCGGTAATGGCGCCAGCAAGTATGGTACTATCTTTTCGAAGTAATTTTACTTTTTGAAAACTAACCGCATCTCCATTTGACTGATCATATACATATCCTCTGACATTATAATCTTGAGCAAATAATACGAATTGAGTAAAAATTGAAATAATTAATAAGGAGTTTTTCATTACTTGTTTTTGAGTTTCAAATTTACATCTTTATCTATAGATATAGGTTATTTTTTAGTGATTAAGTTAGATTGATATAGCAAGGTTTTGACATTAACATCCGCTTATCGATATAAATTAGAATGATTAGGCATATTTGCTTAGCATTAACCTTGATATGTATGCAAATAAAAAATCAGTTTTTAAGCTTAATCGCTAAAGAGAGATGCGACAAATAAATTCCGATCAAAAAGTTGAAGATCTTCCATTTTTTCGCCAACACCAATATATTTGACAGGGATATTCATTTGATCAGAGATACCAATAACTACCCCGCCTTTCGCAGTGCCATCTAATTTAGTTACTGCAAGCGCATTTATTTCTGTAGCCTGCGAGAATTGCTTTGCTTGCTCGAATGCATTTTGACCTGTCGATCCATCAATCACCAAAAGTATTTCATGTGGTGCACCCGGTACAACCTTACCCATGACATTTTTTATCTTCGATAATTCATTCATTAGGTTGATTTTGTTGTGCAAACGACCAGCTGTATCGATAATTACTACATCAGCACCTTGGGATTTCGCTGATTGTAAGGTGTCAAAAGCAACGCTTGCAGGATCTGCATTCATTCCTTGTTGTACAATTGGCACACCAACGCGCTCAGCCCAGATAATTAATTGGTCAACGGCTGCCGCTCTAAATGTATCAGAAGCTCCGAGAACGACTTTCTTTCCTGCTTTTTTAAATTGGTAGGCAAGTTTCCCAATACTGGTAGTTTTTCCAACGCCATTAACGCCTACCACCATGATAACATATGGTTTGGCATCAGGGATGTCTGTTTGCTCTGCACTAAATCCTTTAAGTGGGTTTTCAGCTAACAGAGAGATGATTTCTTCTTTTAAAATTCGTTGAATTTCATCGGTATTTAGGACTTTGTCTTTAGCGATTCTTTCTTGAATTCGTTTGATGATTTTAAGGGTTGTTTCAACGCCTACATCAGAGGTAATAAGAATTTCTTCTAGGTTATCGAGAACTTCATCATCCACGCTTGACTTACCTAATACAGCGCGTTTTATTTTATCAAGAAATGATTGTTTTGTTTTCTCTAACCCTTGGTCAAGTGTTTCTTTTTTAGATCGCGAAAAAAAGTCAAATAGTCCCATAATATGTTAAAAAAAAAGCTTCCTTTTCGAGGAAGCTTGTACATATGTTTTTTAATTCATTAGTTCTTAGTAAACCACTCTTTTACTTTGTCGTTGTGAACGATTTCTTCTTTGAAGGTGTAAGATCCAGTCTTATCAGACTTTACCATTTTAATCACTTTCGTATGCTCTTTTCCACCACCTTTTTGTAGGGATGCTACAACTTTCTTTGCCATGGTCTATTTATTTAATTTCTTTATGAAGTGTATATTTCTTTAAGATTGGATTAAATTTCTTTATCTCCATTCTATCAGGGGTATTTTTTCGATTCTTGGTGGTTATGTAGCGTGATGTACCGGCCATACCTGTTGTTTTGTGCTCGGTGCACTCTAGAATAACTTGAATTCTGTTCCCTTTTGCTTTCTTTGCCATTTTGATTTACTTAATGCTAATTATTTCGCTTATTTTAAATATCCTTTTTCTTTTGCTTCTTTCAAACAAGCAATAATTCCTTTCTTATTGATTGTACGCAATGCAGAGGTCGATATCTTTAACGTTACAAATCGATCTTCTTCAGGAATAAAGAATTTTTTAGTAATAAGGTTAGGATAGAAGCGACGCTTCGTTTTGCGGTTGGAGTGGGAAACGTTGTTCCCAGTTAAAACTGACTTTCCTGTTAATTGACAAACTCGTGACATGTATATATTTTTACTTGTAATGCTATAAGCGGGTGCAAAGAAAACACTTTTTTCCAATAAATACAACTTAAAGTTAATTTTTTTTTAATTTTTCTCGTCTAAATTGTAAGGTTGTATCTTAACAAATACGAGGTGTTTCTCAAGAAAATAGCATTGCAATTTTTTCTTTAAATGGATTAGGGCAAGGAAAGGAACTCATAGCGCAAAAAATTAAGCGCTGCTGCAACGGTCATGGTGAGATTTCGCTCCCTATTATCTCCAAATTGAAATGATTTAACGCGTGTTTTTTCTTTTGATGCTATAGCAATCCATACT
>ENA-UOYL01000330-UOYL01000330.1-marine-metagenome-genome-assembly--contig:-NODE-330-length-17374-cov-3.223796_pt1 | contig 17374 bp, 15 predicted proteins | sample MGYA00238173_ERZ767189 | MGnify/ENA primary metagenome ERZ767189 (study PRJEB28943, sample SAMN06267163) | marine metagenome | isolation source: Columbia River Estuary | place: USA:Columbia River Estuary... | reverse complement strand
AGGAGTAAACTCCATTGATTCATAATCATAGAATGACGCCAATCTTGTTGGTTCATAATATGTTGCCTGTGTGTATAGATTATTTTCAATTTTAGCCCACTGATTGGCTAAGTAATATGTTTGTTGAGCTTGTAATTTTTCTATTACATAGTCTTTTTTATTTTTTGTCTTTAAAAGTTCTTTTTTATAATCTTGGGCACTTAAGTTATTATTGAAGAATAAGATTAATAAAAGTAGTAGAGAATAATTTTTCATAAGTAAATATTAGTTTTAAGACGGAATGATATTAGAGAAAGTTGCATAAACAAAGATTTTTTTTATAATTCAATTATTAGAATATAATTATTTTTTTTCCCTTTCCCTAATAGTACATACTTGTCATTTATTAAGTTTTCTGGAGTAACTATAAACTGTTCATCTACTTTTTCTTTGTTTACTGAAATCGCATTGGCTATTAATTCTCTTCTTGCTTCACTATTCGAAGCCAAGAAATTTGTTTTCCCTGCCATAGCATCAACAATACTCATTCCATTTCCGAATTCTGCCTGTGATATTCTTGCTTGAGGAACACCATCAAAAATACTAAAGAAATCTTCCTCAGAAAGTGCTTTCAAATCATCTGCTGTAGATTTTCCAAATAGGATATTACTTGCGCTAATAGCCGTTTTCAATGCTTCATTATTATGAACACGAACTGTTATATCCTCTGCTAACACTTTTTGCAATACTCTCAAATGAGGAGCTTCTGCATGCTCTTTTTCTAATGCCTCAATTTCTTCTTTTGTTTTCAAAGTAAAAATGCGAATAAAATTTGCGGCATCGTCATCAGAAGTATTCAACCAGTATTGATAGAATTGATAAGGCGATGTCTTTTTTGCGTCTAACCAAACGTTACCGCCTTCTGTTTTTCCAAATTTAGTTCCATCTGCTTTTTTTATCAAAGGAGTAGTAACTGCATACGCTTCACCTCCACCTTTTCTGCGAATTAATTCTGTTCCAGTCACAATATTTCCCCATTGATCTGAACCACCTAATTGAACGATACATCGCTTATGTTTATTTAAGTAATAGAAATCATATCCTTGAACCAATTGGTATGAAAATTCAGTAAAAGACAGCCCTGTCTCTAAACGAGATTTAACGGAATCTTTAGCCATCATATAATTCACAGAAATGTGTTTTCCAACATCTCGAATAAACTCTAAAAAGCTCAAGTTATTAAACCAATCAATGTTATTCACCATCTCAGCAGCGTTCTCGCCTTTGAAATCTAAAAACTTTTCCAATTGTAATTTAACACATTCAACATTATGTTTTAGTGTTGTTTCATCCAATAAATTTCGCTCCTGAGATTTTCCTGATGGATCTCCCACCATGCCGGTTGCACCTCCAACTAATGCGTATGGCTTATGTCCAGCTTTTTGAAAATGAACAAGTGTCATAATTTGCACCAAACTACCAATATGCAAAGAATCTGCAGTTGGATCAAAGCCAATATAACCCCCAGCACTTTCCTTCAATAAAGCTTCTTCTGTTCCAGGCATAATATCGTGTATCATCCCTCTCCACCTCAATTCTTCAATAAAATTTGTTGGCATCTTATTTTGTTAAGTCTTTAAATACTTCTTCCAATGATTTCTTCTCAATTTTTAAGGTCAGAATCAACCATTTTTCTTTTTGGGCAAATTGGGAGATTTCTTTCCGAAGGTCAATATCTGCTGAAGTTTCAATTAGCCAAGCATTGTTTACAGCTTCAACTTTTTGAATATTTGGAATTTTTATTAATTGTGATTTCGAAACTTTTGAATCAAATTCAACATAAACAGTTTGATGCGTCGTTTCATTTTGCAAGATAGAAGCTTTGTCATTTGCAACAATCTTTCCTTTCGAAATAATTACAATTCTATCACAAATGGCCTCAACTTCTTGCATAATATGCGTAGATAAAATAACTGTTTTTTCCTCGCCAATTTTTTTTATTAGTTCTCGAATTTCAACTAGTTGATTTGGGTCTAAACCACTTGTGGGTTCATCTAAAATTAATACTTGCGGGTCGTGAATTATTGCTTGAGCAAGGCCAACGCGTTGTCTATAACCTTTTGATAAAGCCCCAATTTTTTTGTTTTGTTCGAGTTCTAAACCTAGTGTTTGAATCATTTCCGAAACACGATTCTTCAGGTTTTTTATTTTATAAATCCGGCCTACAAATTCTAAGTATTCTCGGACATACATTTCTGTATATAAGGGATTATTCTCTGGTAAATAACCGATTATTTGTCGTGTTTTAAGGTTATCCACATCCACTTTCATTCCACAAATATGTATTTCTCCAGAAGAAGCAGGAATAAATCCGGTCATTATTTTCATTGTTGTAGATTTCCCTGCTCCATTAGGGCCTAAAAAACCAACAATTTCTCCTTTTTTAACCGAAAAACTAATATCACAAACAGCAGCTTGCTCACCGTAGTATTTAAATAAATTTTTGACTTCTATTGACATCTTAGTGCGAAGTTAAGAAAAATCATGTATTCAATTCTTCAGTTTGAATTTTACGGGAAAAAAGTGCAAAAAAGAAGGCGAAAAATGAAACTCCCATTTGAGTTTCAAGACTATCCTCAAAAATAAAGGTAATAATTGAAACACAAATAAATAGGAAGCCTATTAGCGACTGATTTTTCAATTGAAAGCGTAAAAAATTAAATAGAATATAACAAAAGAACACTAAGCCAAATAAGCCAAAAGTCAAACAAAAAGTAATATAGGTATTGTGTGCGCGCAATCTCCTTTCAGGAAGTAATTTTGAGTTTTTTATCTCATACATTTGCTCCATTGCATTTTTTTTATCTCCTGTCCCAACACCAAAAACCCAGTTTTCTTTTATTACTTGCCCACCCGTTTTCCAATACTCTATCCTTTCTAAAATTGAATGTCCGTTGGGATCACTAGCATTATGAATTTGAAAACGAACACCATAAAGTCTTGCCATCAATCCGGATTTTGTTTCATTAATATCTGCGTAGCCTAGTTCAATATTATGTATGTCTTTTGAACTTAATTTTAATACACCATCTCCTCTAACAGGTAAATTTTTTGAATGCAGATACCTTTCTAAAGTACTTGAAAGTTTTTGCTTGCGTAAATCCAAGCTATCAAATGGAATAAGTGAGCGTTTATTCCATTCTTCTTTTAGGGAAATATAGTTTGCTGGGGACGTTTCTTTATTCTCAATAGGAATCATTAAATAGAGTATTGTAGAAGAAATCAAAACAAGAAAAATGGAGATAATTCCAAGTACCCAAAAATATTTTTTAGCATTAAAGAGTTTCCAAAGCAGTGTTCCAAAGACAACAATTAATACAGCTATTATTCCAGATAAAACTTGACTGTAATAAGAATAAAACAAAAACCAAAGTCCAGCTAGCAAAAAAAGATATTTCCATTTTGGATAATAAGATTTCAGTTCAATAAGCACTGGGATTCCGACGGCAATTAATATTCCATAACGGATATGAGATCCATAACGCGATAAATCTCGAATATCATTTAGTTCAAAGTTTTCTCTAAATAACGTGTAAATAGTAAAATTATAAATAGAAGTTACAAGAAGGGTTAATACAAAAAGTAGAAATAGTTTTCGAATTATTGAAGCAGTTGGAATGGGATTAGAGCAAATAATCAAGGGAATAGCAATAAGTGAAGCCTTAACCCTTAAATCATCAAAACCATGTGACCTATCATCTGTCCAGAACATTCCTAGAAGATGCATCAGATAAAAAAGTAAAATAAAAATAAAGAACCGGTTTTTTTTAAGATTAGCGAAATTCCCTTTAAAATCAGCAACAAGCAATAAATTTAAGCCACCAAGCATCATTCCTAACGACAAGAAAAATTTACTTGAAACAATGCCAACAAGAAGAAGTGAAAGAATAAAAAAGTGAATTTTATCTTGAATTAAAGCTTGCCGAAGTTTTAAAAACATAAACGTTAAACGTTTATTTTTTCAAGATAGTATTGTAATTCGAAGAATTTTCAAATAAAGAAAGCGCCTTTTTAATTGCTTCATCATTTCGGAAAGAATCTATTGTCCTTCCTTTTTGAAAATAATAGCGAGAGACAATTTCATTCTCTAGCATTTGACATATTTCCTCCTTGTATTTTTCTAAATCTCTTTCTTTTGATGGGATTACTTTTGACATCATGTTATTGTATTCCACTTCAATATCTTTTGAAAAACCTTCTTTTTCAGCTATTTCTTTCATTTTACTTAATAATTCTTCTGATGCTGTTGTGTATTTCAACTCTTGTTTATTAATGTATGCTTTAAATTCTAGAAAATCAGCTTCAGATAATTTAAATTCCCCTGCTGGCAAAATTGTTGGATTTTTATAGGCATAATCAGTTGCATAATTAAAAATATGGTTCTCAGAAAGTAGAAGTGCAGAAAGCCTACTCAAGTCAAGCAATTCGATTTTAATATCCGGCTCAATTCCTCTGCCATCAATGACATCCCTTCCATTTTTAGTCTTAAATTTTTTAAGTAACGAATCAGCAACGTCTTGTGCCTTATCCCCATTTTCTTTATCGTAGTATTCTAAACGTTGAACACAGCGACCAGAAGGAGTGTAATATTTTGCGATGGTTACTTTTATTTTTGACCCATATTTTAAATCATAGGTTCGCTGAACCAATCCTTTCCCAAAACTTGTCTGCCCAATAATTACCGCACGATCTAAATCTTGCAAGCTGCCAGCAACAATTTCACTAGCTGAAGCAGATCCTCCGTCTAGAAGTACACAAAGTGGCAAATTAAGATCAATTGGCTCATCCAATGTTTTGTAAACGCTATTTTCTTCTTTTACTCTACCTTTTGTTGTAACAACCACTTGATTTTTTTCAATGAAAAAATTAACAATTTTTACTGCCTCAATTAATAAACCTCCACCATTTCCGCGCAAATCTAAAACCAAACTTTCCATTCCATCACCTTTTAATTTACTAAGTGCAGATTGAATATCTGAAGCAGCAGTCTGTGTAAAACTGTTAAGTTTGATGTACCCTGTTTTTTTGTTAATCATGCCAAAATAGGGAACATCAGGAATTTTTATTTCATCTCTTGTAACAGAAATTATTTTTCTTCCTTCTATTTTTCGTTCGATTTCTATTTTAATAGTTGTTCCTTTTGGACCTTTTAATGCAGAAGAAACTTCATCTGAAGATTTATTAAGCATTGATTTTCCATCAATTGAAAGAATTTTATCTCCTGCTTTCAAGCCATTTTTTTCAGCGGGATTTCCCTCATATGGTTCAGTAATATAAGTATCATTTCCTATTTTTTGAATTAAAGCGCCAATTCCACCGTATTGGCCAGTTGTCATCATCCTGTAATCTTCAATGTCAGACTCATGATAATAAACGGTGTAAGGATCTAACTCCTTAAGCATTGCATCAATTGCTGTTTTTGAAAGTGTCCCATTTTTAGGCTCATCTACAAAATATAAATCTAAGTGTTCATATACTTGATCCATAATCTCGAGATTCTTAAGTACTTCAAAGCCATTAGATTGGGCAAAAATTGAACACGAAAAAAGTTGTATAAATAGAATAATATTAAAAAACAGGATTTTCATTTTAATTAATTTTGATTGATTTTTAAGGAGAATTTCATTAAAGTCGAGACTAATTTAGTTTCAATTTCACTCGAACTAAGTAATGTGTTAAAATTATAAATAATTGCAAGTGCTAGCGGCTTGTTTTTAATTTCTTTCAGCTCTTCTAGTATAAATTTATTTTTGCGAAGTGCTTCAGTAATTGATCTTTTGATGTAATTACGGTCGTGAGAATGCTTAAATAGTTTTTTGGGAACAGAAATTAATACATTAAAATCTTTAGACCCGCTTAAACTTTCAGTACCTAAATAATTTATTAAAAAAGGGAAGTCCCGAAATTTTTCGCCGTCTTTAAATAATTTTTCAATTAGAACATGACTGCATAGCTTATACTCTTTTCCAAAAGTTTGATTCATGCTGTAAAGTTCAACAATTTTCTTGTCTCTACAAGCCAGATTGATAGAGTTCTACAATTTTATAACGAAAGTCACTCAATTTTTTCAACTCAGTTGCATCTTTATACTGACCTTCAAAAGAAATAATAAACTTAGAATAAAGGGATTTTATTTCATCAAAATTTTTGTTAGAATTTAATTTCTTAAATACATTATTTGATAAGAAGCCAGGACTTTCTCCTAAAATAAGTTTTGTTAGTGAATCAATTATCTCTTCAGATAATTCCATCAATTCTTTTTCATCCATATTTTATTTTTATTATAAAACTAAGTTAATTCTTCGAAATCATCAAAATGTGTGTCCTCTTTTTTAGTATCCATTTTACTAAAGCGCGATTTAATGTCAAATAATGGTTTACCTGAAATAAGGTAATTAAGTGCATTTAGCATTTTAAAAATCATCCCTAGTAAAAAGAAGAACCCAATTATTTTAAAGATAAACCCAATAATAACTGTTGATTCAATGTCTAAAATACTTCGTTGAAACCACAAAGCAACTGTATTTTCTGCAAACTGAGGATAACACACCAAACCAAGAAATAAAATACCACTAAGTGTAATTAAAATAATTTCAGCTTTTATTGTAATGCCCTCAGCGGCACTCTTCCCCAATTGCCCCATAAAAAGCTGCCGCCTTTGTTTCTGTTGAAGCATTCCAACAAAATAGGTGCTTAAAACCAGAGCACTTGGAATTAAATTGTAAAAGTTGACTTGATGTTTATTGAGGTCTACGGAGAATAAAAAAGTTACATTCACTAAAAAAGCATATTTAATACCTTTTATAAGATACGTTTCAAATCTTGTTCTCTTTCTTCCTCCAACTAAAAAAGTGAGGCCTAGTTCTATGAAAAACCAAAGAAATCCATAAATAGAAAAAAAAACTCCGAGTTTAAAAATCAGATTTAATAAATCCATAATCTTTTATTTTTTTCAAATTTATTAATATGTTTCATTAAGAATACAATTATTAAGATTAATCCATGCATTTACAAGGCGGATCCAACTTGATTTTTACATTTGGTAAACTAGCTTTTAGCTGCGACTGAAAAATTGTACCATACATTACACCTCTTAAATCTAATATACGCAATTCTTTAAGCTTATAGAGTCCTTTTCCAATGTCCTCAATTAAATTATCATACAAATCTATTTCTTCAAGTTTCTCACAATTTTCAATATTATTAGATATATAGTTTAGCTTATTACTTGAAGCTTTTAGCACTTTTAATTTATAAAGTCGCGTTATTGGAAGTGGGAAAACTGCAAATCTATTGTGACTAATATCAAGAAATTCTATTTCTGTCAATTGCTCTAAACTATCGGGCAAGGTCTCAAATCTATTTCGTTTAAGATTTAAAGCCTTTAGCTTTTTAAATTTCCAAAGTTGACTAGGGAGTTCACTTAATTTTTCTTTTGCAAAGCTAAGTGAAAAAATAGTGTCTGGATTAGCTGCCTGTACTTCACTCCAATTATAAGTAATGAATGTCTCTTTCTGTGAAAAAAAACTAGACCAAAGGAAGCTCAAAAAAAGCACGAATAAAAGACGCATCAAGTTGTAATTGTGACTTTAATTCTTCTAAATTACTGAAATATTTTTCTTCACGAATATGTTTGTGGAAAGTAATTTTAATCGGCAAATCATAAATCATTTCTTCAAAGTCAAAAATATTTACCTCTATTGTTTTTGATAGCTGTTTGGAAATACTTGGTCGCGTTCCAATATTTAACATTCCGAAATAATTTTTATCATTCACGAGTATTTTTACGGCATAAACTCCATTTTTTGGAATTATTTTATTTTTATCTGCTATCTGAATGTTTGCTGTAGGAAAATCAATACTCCTTCCAATTTCATTTCCATGAACTACTGTGCCATTTATTTCAAATGCAGCATTTAGAAAAAGATTTGCCGTTTCAATATCACCTTCGTTTATTGCCGTTCTAATTTTAGTTGAACTTACATTGATTTCATCGATTTCTTTTGCAGGAATCTCAATTACTTCATAACCAAATTTATCGCTGTATTCTCTTAAAAAATTAATATCTCCTTCACGAGAATTCCCAAACTGATGATCATAACCAATAATAATTTTCTTTGCTCGAATTTTTTTTACGATTATTTCTTCAATGAATTCAAGAGCGGTAAGTTTTGCAAATTCTTTTGAAAATGGCTGCACAATAATATTCTGAAGGCCTTGTTCAGCTAGCTTATTGTATTTTTCTTCTTGCGTTTGGATTAATTGTAAATTAGTATCTTCTGGAAAAAGCACCATCCTTGGATGAGGAAAAAATGTAAGCAAAACACTATCAGAATTTGTTGATTTTGCCTCTCTAATTAGATTTTTAATTATTTTTTGATGCCCAAGATGAATACCATCGAAAGTGCCAATCGTTAAAACGGGATTAATTAATTCTTTTAAATTTTCTACTCCATCAAAAATTAGCATGCTCATAATTCGAGCCACAAAGTTAGTGAATAGACTTGTTTTAAGCACAAAATCATTTAATTGAAAAGAAAGAATTATTTTAGAGGATTATTTCAAGTACTTATGACTTTAAAGCTTTTCAAATTTACATTTCTCTTCTTATATTTAAGTTCTCTTCCGTTAAGAGCAGAAGAGGGAATGCTCATTCCATCGTTAATTGCTGCCTTTGAATCAGATATGAAAGCGAAAGGCATGAAACTATCTGCCGCCGATATTTATAGTGTTAACAGCACTTCTATCAAAGATGCAATTTTACAATTTGGTGGTGGTTGTACTGCCGAGTTGGTATCTAATCAAGGATTATTATTGACAAATCACCATTGCGGCTATTCACAAATTCAAACTCACTCTTCTTTAGAAAATGATTACTTGAAGTATGGTTTTTGGGCGAAAACAAAAAATGAAGAATTGACAAATCCAGGTTTAACAGCCTTAAGAATTGTTCGAATTGAAGATGTTAGTCAAGCTGTATTTAGTGGTACAAGCTCTAAAAACGATTTTACAAAAATTCAAGAAAACATCAAAAAATTAGTTTCTTTAGCAGTTGCTGGAACACATTATGAAGCAGAAATTAAGGCGTTTAACTACGGTAACGATTATTATTTAATGGTGAAAGAAGTTTTTTTAGATGTCCGTTTTGTTGGTTCACCGCCTAATTCAATCGGAAAGTTTGGTGGCGACACTGATAATTGGGTTTGGCCTCGGCATACTGGAGATTTTTCAGTTTTTAGAGTTTATGTTGGGAAAGATAATAAGCCAGCGGCCTATTCAAAAGATAATAAACCTTACACACCTTTACATTTTCTTCCTATTTCTTTTAAAGATAGGAAAGCTGGTGATTTTACAATGGTCTATGGTTTTCCCGGTCAGACAGAACAGCATGTGGTTTCATCTTATTTGAAGTTTATTATCGAAAAAGAACGACCAGCAAGAATCAAAATGCGTGATCTTTCTTTAAGTGTAATTGATGCCGGCATGAAAAATTCAGATTTAGTGAGGATACAATATTCAGCAAAACAGGCAAGTATTGCAAACGCCTGGAAAAAATGGATTGGGCAAATTGATGGCTTAAAACAATTAGATGCCTTATCAATTAAGATAAAGCATGAAAAAGAATATACGGATCGCGCCAAAAGTAATCGCGAATGGAATACAAAATATGGCTCATTAGTTGAAAAAATGAATGAGTTAGTCTCCCAAAAATCTGACCTCGAATTTCAATATGCGATGGGAGCGGAATATTTTTCATACGGACCAGAATACTTTAAATTGGCTCGTGGAATGAATGATTTAATTTCGAATTATTCGAAATACAAGGAGAAAGGTGAATTGAAGGCAGTAATAGATAAATTAAAAATCAGTGGCGAAGGATTCTTTAAAAATTATGATGAACAAGTAGACAAAAAGATTTTTCGATTGCTGACACTTGAATATTTTAATCAGACTTTTGCATGGATAGAAATAACAAAAGAACTTCCTTATTCTATTACTGAAAATTGGCGAAAGTCTTATTGCGATAATTTAACAGAGGTCATTTATACTAAATCTATTTTTACCAATAAAGATCGATTCCTTCTCTTTTTAGATAAAATTAGCGATAACAGCATGAAAAAACTTCAAAAAGATAAAGGGTTTGAGCACTATACAAAATATATTAGCAATTTTAAAAATAATATCGTTCCTGCTTTTCAGCTTTTTTCTGCTGAGATGACAGCGCTTTTACAAGTTTATGTAGAAGGAAAACTTATAATGTTTCCAGATGCAAAGCATTGGCCAGATGCAAATAGCACCCTAAGAATTTCTTATGGAAAACTAGAAGGTTCTGCTCCAACAGATGGCATGATGTATACAGAGCACACTACGTTGGATGGAATTGTAACAAAATACAATACTGGAAATCCAGATTTTGAATTACTACCAAAAATGTTGGAGTTACACAAAACGAAAGATTTTGGACCTTATGCTCAAAATGGAGAGTTATGGGTTTGTTTTACAGGTTCTAATCATACAACTGGAGGGAATTCAGGTTCGCCAGTTTTAGATGAAAATGGATATTTGATGGGTTTAAATTTTGACCGCACTTGGGAAAGTACTATGAGCGATTATATGTTTGATGCTAAACGTTGCCGCAATGTTGTTGTTGATATTCGCTATGTTCTTTGGGTCATGGATAAATATTCCGGAGCAAAACACATTGTAGATGAAATGACTTTAATGAAAGAATAAATTTATATTTGCTTTTTTAATTTTTTAGTTAAATGAATATTTACTTCCATAAAATTATTTTTTGTTGCTTTTTCTTACTTTTTGTAGGTCAAATAAATGCTAAAGTAGTTCTTCCCTCCCAGGATATATGTAAAGTCATAAAAGGTCAGTTAACAGATTATAGAACTAAAAATTATGCCGATGAGGTAGAAATCAGTTTAAAATCTATGGTGACAGGGAAAATTTACACCACTGAAACCGATGAAAAAGGAAATTTTTATTTTTACAAAATTCCAATTGGAAAATGCTCCCTAAGCGTTATTGACGAAGATTACAGGTCAGAAACTTTTCTTTTCGAAACGAATAAAGCTAATTTGAAAAACTATAATTTTTCTGAGCCTTTTAAAGTTAATTTGAAGGTTTCGTGGATGTTTAATTGGGGAGATCGCACAATTATACTAAAATCGGGTAAAAAATATGTGCAAGAGCACTATTGGTCTCATTTGTTTGCGAAAATAGTATTGGGAATTTATACTGCCTGTTTAATTCTGATTTTCTACTACAGCTGTATTCAAATGACGCTTGCAATTGCTTATGTAAGAAACCATAAAAAAAGAAAATTAGAGGAAATCCCACTATTTGATTCTAAAAATGCTCCAAAAGTAACGATTCAACTTCCGATGTATAACGAAATGTATGTAGCCGAGCGAATTATTGAATCGGCAGCAGCTTTTGATTATCCGAGAGATAAATTTCAAATTCAAGTTTTGGATGATTCAACAGATGAAACCAAAGATATTATTGCTGCTAAAGTTGCTGAATTAGCAGCTACTGGCTTGAATATTCAACACATTCATCGAATTGATCGAACGGGATACAAAGCAGGAGCGTTAGATGATGCTATGGATAAAGTGGAGGGAGAATTTATAGCAATTTTTGACGCAGATTTCGTTCCAGAAAAAGATTTTTTAACTCGTACTATTCCTTATTTTAAAGAAGGAATTGGTGTTGTTCAAACGCGTTGGGGACATTTAAATAAAACATATTCTTTATTAACAGAACTTCAAGCATTTGGATTAAATGGGCATTTTGCAATAGAGCAAGGTGGAAGAAATGCTTCAGAGCATTTTATTAATTTTAACGGTACGGCAGGAATTTGGCGGAAAACATGTATTGAAGAAGCAGGAGGCTGGGAACATGATACGCTCACTGAAGATCTAGATTTGAGTTATCGCGCTCAAATGCGAGGGTGGAAATTTAAGTATCTGGAGGATGTAGAATCTCCGGCTGAATTACCAATAACAATGTCGGCTTTAAAAAGTCAGCAACATAGATGGATGAAAGGTGGAGCTGAATGCTTCATAAAAATGTGGAAAAGTTTAATAACCTTCCCAGGTGTAAAGTTTTCCGACCGTATTCATGGTTTTGCCCATTTGTTTAATTCTTCAGTTTTTGTGTTTATTTTAATCTTATCAATTTTAAGTCTTTTTGTTCTGCACATTAAAGATTCTTTTTCTGACTTAAATTGGTTTATTCAATTTGGCGCTTTCTTCATTGCCAGCACACTATTTCTTTCTTTTTATTATTGGCATTCATGGAGGGATAAAAAAGGTCCATTTTTAATAGATTTATTTCGATTTGTAGGTCGTTTTATTCAATTTTTAACGGTGTCTATGGCACTTTCATTGAGCAATGCTGTTGCAGTTATTGAAGGATATTTGGGAATCAAAAGTTCTTTTGTCAGAACACCAAAATTTAATGTCTTAATCAAAACTGAATTTAAAGGAAATAAATACGATAAAAAAAGTCTGTCCCTCATTAATATTTTAGAAGGCTTACTCATGTTAGTTTTTGGATTTACAGCGGTACAAAGGGCTGTTTATGGCGATTTGGGAATGGTTCCTTTTCATCTTATGTTGACCTGTGGATATGGAATTATCTTCTTTTCAACTCTCAAAGAAAATCGATCTCAAGGGTAGATATTATTCTTTTTCGATTGTAAGACTTTCCAATTTAGATGAAGTTTTGATTTCCCTAAAATGAAATGAAAGGCGGAAACTTTCTTTTTTTAGTGTATATTTTCCAATTGCAAAAGTACCGTCACTAGTTTCTTTCCCTTTAAAAACAAATACAAAATCGCCTTTTGGAATTTTTGTAAAAAAATCTCCTAATATCATTTCTGCTTGTGAGTGATTATAAGCTCCTTCTTTGCCTAAAATATTTAATTGAATGGGATCTTTTCCAAGTTGAATTATAGTTTTTGAATCATTCGCTTTAATAGCTTTCTCAATAGTTGAATAAGGGATGTCTGAACTATTGGCAAGGAAAATTAAGATGCCTGTAACTAGGGTTATAAATGAATTCATGGTTTTCTTTTATCAAAAATAATGCCGCTAAAATATAATTTATTATTAAGGTTTCAGTAAGAAATTAAATAGATGGCAATTCTGTCACTACAAATTTTTACATTTGTGAAAGGAAATAATTGTTATGACTGAAAGAAAAGGGGCTTTACAAATTTACAATACGCTTTCTGGTAAAAAAGAAAAATTTGAGCCACTACACGAAAATTTTGTAGGAATGTATGTTTGTGGGCCAACGCTTTACAGCGAACCTCACATGGGGAATATGCGAACCTTTATTAATTTTGACTTGATATATCGGTATTTATTACACCTAAACTATGAGGTAAAATATGTGCGAAATATTACAGATGCTGGACATATAACAAATAGTGCTGGAGATGAAGTTGATAGTATTGGAAAAGCAGCACGCTTGGAGCAAATGCAACCCTTAGAAATTGTATACAAGTACAATTTAAATTTTATCGAGCTCCAACGAATTTACAACTTATTAATGCCCAGTATTGAACCTACTGCAACTGCTCATATTCAAGAGCAAATTGAGATAATCGAACAAATTATATCTAATGGATATGCTTATTTAATAAATGGTTCAGTCTATTTTGATACGAAAAAATACATGCAAGATTTTGACTATGGAATCCTAAGTGGCAGAAAAGTTGATGAATTAGAAAATGAAACTCGGGTCTTAAACGCACAAGAAGAAAAGCGTTTTTTTGCTGATTTTGCCCTTTGGAAAAAAGCCGGAGACGATGATATGCAAATTTGGCGCTCTCCTTGGGGAAATGGAAATCCTGGTTGGCACATAGAATGTACTGCAATGAGCACAAAATACCTTGGAAAACACTTTGATATACATGGCGGCGGAATGGATTTAAAATTCCCGCATCACGAAGATGAAATCGCTCAAAGTTGTAGCTCCCTTGGGTGTACCCCTGCAAAGTATTGGATGCATGCAAATATGCTGAATGTTAATGGCCAGAAGATGAGTAAATCTTTAGGGAATTTCTTTCTCCCTATGGAAATAATTGCAGGAGAAACAGCACTCTTTAAAAAAGCATATTCTGCAGATGTTATAAGGTTTTTTATGATGCAAGCGCATTATCGAAGCACTTTAGATTTTACTGAAGATGCTTTAAATGCCGCTGAGAAAGGATACGAGAGATTAATGGAAAGTTTGTCTTTATTAGAAAATGTGTCATGCAATGATTCTTCGTCTTTAGAAACTAAAAAACTCGTAGATAGCTTCTATTCAGCTATGAATGATGACTTCAATGCTCCAATTTTAATCGCCAACTTATTTGAGGCGGTGAAGCAAATTAATTTATTGACAGAAGGTAAAATCACCTGTACAATTCAAGACAAAGAAGAATTAAAAAATCAATTAGGTGGATTTATCTTTAATGTTTTGGGCCTTCAAGGAAACACTACAAATTCAGATGGTAAATTAAATCCTGTTATGGATTTAGTCCTTGACTTGCGACAAGAAGCTAGAAGTAAAAAAGATTGGTCTACATCTGATAAAATTCGCGATGGACTCGCTGCGGCAGGAATTGAAGTGAAAGATGGAAATAACGAAACTACTTGGCGTTAAGCAAGTTGCTTTTGAACACCATCCCAAAGTCTTACTCTATAGTGCAAGGAAAGTTTCGCACTCTCTAAAACCTCAGCCCATTTTTTAGCATCGTCTTTACACAATTCATCAATCATTTTAAGAGAAATTGGTCCATGATCACCTCCATCAATTTCAATGTGTCTTTCCAAATAATAGAGCAACTTAGAAATATCTTCTTGACCATTCTCTTTCATTTCACGAAGGATTTCAATAAACATATCTGGAATTAAGTCTTCTCTTCCAAAGGTAAATATTGAAGCTATTTTGTGTAATTCTTCTGTTTCAATCATGGAAAAAGTAAAGCGAACAAACTCTTTTGTTTCTTCTTGAATATTTACAAAAGTTAAAGCCGAAGTAACAGAGTATCCTTCTTTAACAAAAGCAATAAGTTTTTTTATTTCTGTTGTTTTTGCACCTATTTGTTCCATTGCTTCTAGGTACAATTCAAAATGACTTGCAACCTTCCCATTGTCGTCCATGTCACTTTCTTCTCCAAGTACAATTTCATTAATAAATCTTCTGGTTGTGGGGCTGCCAACAGGCGACCATGGAACCTCAACAGATGTAAGTCCGCGTTGCAATGATTTTAGAAGACTCATAAAATCCCATACAGCAAAAATATGCTGCTCCATAAATCTTTGAAAATCTTCTACGGTTTTAATTTTAGCATACATTTTATGCTGAATAAGTTTTTCGCGCAGAGGTGAAATTTCTTGCTGAATTTTATCGAGAGGATTCATTCTAATTCTTTTTATTTTTAACAAAAATCAAGGATAAAAAGTTTAAAAAAACGCGATAATTTATCATTTTTAGATATGAATTTCTACTACCTTAATTTAATCCCTAATTCTTTCAACTGAAGATCATTTAAAGGAGATGGCGCATCAATCATTGTATCGCGGCCACTGTTATTTTTTGGGAAAGCAATGTAATCTCGAATGGATTCTGAGCCTCCCATTGTAGCAACAAGTCGATCTAACCCAAAAGCTAAACCGCCGTGTGGAGGAGCTCCATATTCAAAAGCATTCATTAAAAATCCGAATTGAGCTTGCGCTTCTTCTTTTGAAAAACCCAATAAATCAAACATTTGAGATTGTAAAGTCCGATCATGAATTCTAATTGAACCGCCACCTAATTCTACACCATTCATTGCTAAATCGTATGCATTTGCTCTAACTTTTCCAGGATCTGATGCAAGTAAATGGAAATCTTCAGCTTTTGGGGAAGTAAAAGGATGGTGCATTGCATGATAGCGCTTATTATCCTCATCCCATTCTAATAATGGAAAGTCAAGAACCCATAAAGGTTTAAAAACTTCAGGATTACGTAAACCTAAGACCGTTCCCAAATGCAAACGCAATTCACTTAATTGTTTGCGGGTTTTATTGATTTCTCCACAAAGAAGAAGAATTAAATCTCCTACTTGCGCTTGTGATTTTTGTGCGATTGCTTTTAAGTCATCTTGCGAATAAAATTTATCTACTGAAGATTTAAAAGTCCCATCCAAATTGCATCTGATATAAACTAGACCTGAAGCACCAATTTGAGGGCGCTTAAGCCATTCTGTTAATTCATCTATTTGCTTTCGTGTGTATTCAGAACAACCTGAAGCATTAATTCCAAGAACAATTTCTGCGCTATCAAAAACTACAAATTCCTTCCCTTGTGTTAAATTAGTAAGGTCAATGAATTCCATACCAAATCTAATGTCTGGCTTGTCAGAACCGTAGCGTTCCATGGCCTCAGCGTAGGTCATGCGGGGGAAAGCACCTTCAAATTTGACGCCGCGTACAGTTTCAAAAAGATGTTTGATGAGGCCTTCGAACATTTCGAGAATATCGTTTTGTTCCACAAATGCCATTTCACAATCTATTTGAGTAAATTCTGGTTGGCGATCTGCTCTAAGGTCTTCATCTCTGAAGCACTTGACTATTTGGTAGTAACGGTCAAAACCACTGACCATGAGCAACTGCTTGAAGGTTTGTGGCGATTGCGGCAAGGCATAAAATTGCCCTTCATTCATGCGGCTTGGTACGACAAAATCTCGGGCGCCTTCTGGTGTAGATTTGATCAGAACAGGGGTTTCAACATCCAAGAAGTTTTGTGCATCTAGGTATTTTCGAGTTTCCAATGCGACACTGTTGCGCAAACGAAGTTTTTCAAGTACAGGATTGCGTCGCAAATCTAAATAGCGGTATTGCATACGCAGTTCATCACCGCCGTCAGTGTCGTCCTCAATGGTAAACGGGGGCAATTTAGATGCATTCAATACAGTAAGCTTACTCACATTGATTTCAATCTCACCTGTAGGAATATTCTTGTTCTTACTGCTGCGTTCTATAACTTCTCCTTCTACTTGGATCACAAACTCTCTACCTAACTTGCGTGCTTGTTCACAGAGTTCGGCATTAACTTCCATATTGAAAGCCAATTGCGTGATACCATAACGGTCCCGAAGATCGATGAAGGTCATGCCTCCGAGGTCTCTGGAGCGCTGCATCCAGCCAGCTAGCGTAACTTTTGCTCCGCTGTGTTCTAATCTTAATTCTCCGCAAGTGTGTGAACGATACATATCCTAAGTATTTGTAGCCACAAAGGTAAGTAATCTAGGACTAAAAGCCGTTTCTACTGAGGTAAGAAGTAT
>ENA-UOYL01000327-UOYL01000327.1-marine-metagenome-genome-assembly--contig:-NODE-327-length-17408-cov-5.289020_pt1 | contig 17408 bp, 15 predicted proteins | sample MGYA00238173_ERZ767189 | MGnify/ENA primary metagenome ERZ767189 (study PRJEB28943, sample SAMN06267163) | marine metagenome | isolation source: Columbia River Estuary | place: USA:Columbia River Estuary... | reverse complement strand
TTTACGGTGACGCTCAACGATATCTGCTGTTACGGCAACAAACTTTCCAACTTCAGTTTTGTATACCAAGTCAGCGGAATCAATGCGTTGCATATCGCGATTTGTTGGAATTGGAACTACCCCGAGCTTATAAATCTGCTGGAACTCAGAAGCCTCTGTTACGGCAGTACCTGTCATTCCTGAAAGCTTTGAATACAAGCGGAAATAGTTCTGCAATGTGATTGTTGCAAGAGTCTGGTTTTCATCCTGAATTTCAATACGTTCTTTCGCTTCAAGGGCCTGATGCAGGCCTTCGCTGTAGCGACGACCAGCCAACATGCGGCCAGTGTGCTCATCAACGATTAAAAGCTCACCATTCATTACAACGTAATCTTTATCGCGCTTAAATAGTTCTTTCGCACGGATTGCGTTGTTGAGATAGCCGATCATTGGTGTATTTGCTGCCTCGTAGAGGTTGTCAATCTTGAGCATTTCCTCGACCTTGGTCACGCCTTCTTCAATGATGCCACAAGTCTTTTTCTTTTCATCTACCTCGTAGTGAACATCGCGCTGCAAATTTTTAACATGGTTAGCAAATTCTACGTACCACTTTGTTGCCTTATCAGCAGGTCCGCTAATGATCAACGGCGTACGTGCTTCATCAATCAAAATCGAGTCAACTTCATCTACTACTGCAAAGAAATGTTCGCGTTGTACACAGTCGACAAGTGACCAAGCCATGTTGTCGCGGAGATAATCAAATCCAAATTCATTGTTAGTTCCGTAAGTAATGTCGGCTAGATAGGCCTGCCGACGTTCTGCAGGTGACATATTTGCAAGGATTACATCAACCTTTAAACCGAGAAAACGGTGAACGCGACCCATCCACTCGCTATCGCGTTCTGCTAAATAATCATTGGTGGTTACAACGTGGACACCGCGACCTGCAAGAGCGTTGAGGTATGAAGGCAGTGTTGATACCAAAGTCTTACCTTCACCAGTACGCATTTCTGCAATGTTGCCCTTGTGAAGTGCTGCTCCACCCATGATCTGAACGTCATAGTGACGCTGACCAAGTGTTCGCTTTGCTGCTTCACGAACAACAGCAAATGCTTCTGGCAGCAAATCATCGAGTGATTCACCTTTTGCATAACGTTCTTGGAAAATCCCAGTTTGACTGCGGAGATCAGAATCAGACATCGCAACAAAGCGAGCTTCTTGAGCATTCACTAAGGCAACGACCTTGCTCAGATCACGAAGGATGCGTCCTTCGCCTGCACGCAAAATCTTGTCTACAAATGCTGGCATTGATTCTTACCTCTCATCGCGGCTCCCCGAGGGTGCCTTTTCACCCCCTTATCGTAGAGGTTGAGTCACACAGGCGGTAACCGCGCAAACTGAGCCGAAGGCATGAAAACCCTGCGAATTCAGGGCCCTGGCCGCCTCTTGCAGGGTCGCACCCGTTGTGACCACATCATCAATCACAATTGCATCACCACGAAGTATGGAACCTGGTTTTAAAGAAAAGGCTCCATGCATATTTGATATTCGTTGAACTCGCGTCAGACCACTTTGATCAGAAACACGACGCGATACCTGAAGGCAATCATTAACTGCGATACCAGTCTGCCTTGAAATGGTCTTTGTTAAATCAACAATGAAACTACGACCACGACCACGTTGTGCTTGATTACTGGAAGGGACTGGGACGAGTGTGAAATATCCTTTATCTAATCGAGCCTTATTCAACACATGAACAATGGCTGATATCAACAAATCATCTGCGCCTTGCAAACCATTCTCTTTGGCGGCAAGAATGATCTTGGATGCTGTTGGCGTATAAATCAAAGCTGAGTGAACGTTCAGCTGACTTGCATAGGTCTTGTAGTAATGCGGGATCCATTCCCGCCGGCACATGGTGCAAATGCTTAGGCCCAATGCGTTGCAGCCATAACATCTAGTTGGAAAAACTAGATGTGAGAGCTCGGATAAAATGCGCATCTGCACATAGTGCCCACTAATATTCTCTCTTCTTACATCTGAAGAAATTATGTGGAAATTAAGCTGTGTAATCCTCCGGTTGCAGCGCGATCAGACGCTGATCAATTGACTCCCACGTTTTTCTAGGCAAAGTAACTACAAAGTGCGCCCCTCGCCCTGGACGTCCCCACGCTTCAAGCTCGCCATTGTGTAATCGTGCATCCTCTAGGGCAATAGAAAGTCCTAGCCCTGTGCCACCACGTATACGCGCTCGTGAAGGATCTGCGCGCCAGAAGCGATCAAATACTCTGGTCAATGAGTTTTCATCAAGACCTACTCCGTAATCGCGAACACCGATTGCAACATCGTGTTCACTTGCTGCAATCTGCACATCGATCTGTACCTCTTCTGCGTGATCAATGGCATTGGCCAAGAGATTGCGCAAAATACGCTCAACACGACGGATATCAGCCTTAATCATGATTACAGGCTCTGCAGACTTAACGAAAATCTCTGTCTTTCTTTCCTTTGCAACAAGAGCCAAATCTTCTGCGCAGCGATTAACAAGCTGCACAATATCGAAGTCAACGGCTTCAAGAACGGCAACCTCTGCATCAAACCGTGAAACTTCCAGCAAATCTTCAAGCAACCGCTCGAAGCGATCTAGTTGTGCTACCAATAATTCACTACTACGGGCAACTGTTGGGTCAAAACTTTCTTTCGACGCGGCAATGACCTCAGATGCCATGCGTAAAGTCGTGAGAGGAGTACGCAATTCGTGTGAAACATCTGACACGAAACGCTGCTGCACGCGAGACAGGTTTTCTAATCTCGCAATTTGTTGCTCAAGTGATTCTGCCATCTCATTAAATGCGTGGCCAAGGGTAGATATTTCATCCTGTGAATACACCTTCATCCGCTGTCTAAAATCTCCTGAAGTAAATTCAGTTGCAATTCGAGCCGCTTCGCGCACAGGTTTAACTACCTGCCGCACTACAACCCAAGTAATCAATGTGATCAAAAGTAGCAAAATGAGGCCGGCTATAAGCAGGTAAGTGCTAATTAGGTTGAGAGTCTTCTCTTCATTACTCAGAGAAAAAACAATATACATCTCGTATTGACCAGCATTTGGAATCTGCACTTTTTGACCAATAGCTAAGCCTGGAACACTTGCGCCCTGCAAGTAACGCATGGTGGCGTACTGCCAGACGATGTCATCAGATTTACGAACACGCTCACTTAAAGATTCTGGAATTGTTTCTGGATCAAGCAAGTTAGAGGCAATCTCATAATTTATAGCTCTTGTATTGCCCGGGCTACGAACGAAAACAACTTCGCGCGTATTTTCATTTGAAGTGATGGTTGTTGCAGAACTAATAACATCGTCAACAACTTTTTGAACGATTGAATCCTTTTCACCTTGGGCAAGTAAGAAACGGTAATCAGCGGTAAAAATAGTAGAACGCGCCTCGGCTATTGCAGAGTTCAGGTTTACTTCTCTAATACCGCTAGATAGACGTGAATTAAGGGCCGATCCAGTAATCCAGACAACCCCAAGAGAGAGAATTACAGTCGAAATAATTACCTTGAATGCAAGGGAGTTACGTGCTTTCCAGAAAAAGCGGTTCATAGTTAGGAACCGCCCATCACTCCAGCTTTGTAACCAACACCGCGAATCGTAATGACGATTTCAGGGTGTTCGGCATCGTGTTCAATCTTGGAACGTAGGCGCTGAACGTGAACATTGACTAAACGGGTATCTGTGGAATGGCGATAGCCCCATACCTCACTGAGCAATGCATCGCGAGTAAATACACGACCTGGCTCTTTAGCTAATGCGACCAGCAAATCAAATTCCAGGCGAGTTAGTGCAATCTGCTTACCAGCACGCAAGATCTGGTGAGCTTGAACATCTATTGCTAAATCACCAATTGTTAGAAGACCAAGGACATCGGCATTTGTGCGGCGCAAGCGAGTTTTAATACGGGCGATTAATTCTGATGGATGGCGAAATGGTTTAACCATGTAATCATCTGCACCAGCCTCTAGGCCTTTAACAACATCTTGCGTGTCACCTTTAGCTGAAAGCATGACGATTGGAACCATAGATTCTGCACGAATTAACTTGCACACTTCGATTCCATCAAGGCCAGGCAACATAACATCCAACAAAACTAAATCTGGTGGATTGTTACGGAAAACATCCATAACCTCATCGCCACGACTTACTAGATCCACGTCGATGCCGGCACCTGTTAAAACAATGCCGAGCATCTCCGCAAGATCCTGGTCGTCATCGACGACCATGACTAAAGTCATTAGCTACCGTGCTCCCAAGAGTTCAGGTACATATCTTGAGCTGGAGTTAGAACGTCAATGCGACCGCCCATGCTGATCAACTTAAGTGAAGCAACTTCCTTATCGATGTATGAAGGAACTTCATGAACACCAGGCTTTAAGTTCTTTGCTTCCTTAACAAGGTATTCAGCAGTAAGTGCCTGATCAGAGAATGACATATCCATAACTGATGCTGGGTGACCTTCTGCTGCACCTAGGTTAACAAGGCGACCTTCTGCAAGAAGAAGCAAACGGCGCCCATCTGCCAATACATATTCATCAGTCTGGTGGCGCATCTTTGCATTCTTCTTCTTAGCATTCTGCTCTAGCCATGCAACATCGATTTCGATGTCAAAGTGGCCTGAGTTGGCCATAATTGCGCCATCCTTCATGACTGCAAAGTGCTCATCGCGCAATACATCGCGGTTACCAGTAACGGTAATAAACACATCGCCAAGCTTTGCTGCATCAAGCATCGGCATCACACGGAAGCCTTGCATCATTGCATCAAGTGCCTTTGTTGGATCAATTTCAGTAACGACTACATCTGCGCCCATACCCTTTGCGCGCTCTGCAACACCCTTACCGCAGTATCCAAAGCCAGCAACAACAACAATGCGACCAGCAAGCAAGAAGTTTGTTGCACGGAATACAGCATCCAGTGTTGATTGACCTGTTCCGTAACGGTTATCAAACATGTGCTTTGTGTCAGTGTCGTTAACAGCGATCATTGGGAATTGAAGTGCGCCATCTTTTGCCATTTGGTTAAGACGGATTACGCCAGTTGTTGTCTCTTCGCAACCACCAGTGATACCAGGAATCAATTCTTTACGAGTTGTGTGAAGTGTGTTTACTAGATCGCAACCATCATCAAATACTTGGTGAGGTTCGATATCTAGAGCAGCGTTAATGTGCTTGTAGTAACCATCACGATCAACTGCGTTACGAGCAAATACTGAAATTCCGTATTCGTGCACTAGCGCTGCTGCAGTGTCATCTTGTGTTGACAGTGGGTTTGATGCACAAAGTGCGATCTCTGCGCCGCCAGCCTTTAGAACGCGCATCAAGTTAGCTGTCTCAGTTGTTACGTGCATACATGCAGAAATACGTACTCCTGCAAATGGTTGTGACTTCTCGAAGCGCTCACGAATCTGAGCTAGGACAGGCATATTGCGCTCTGCCCATTCAATTTTCTTCTTACCTTCAGCAGCTAATGATGCATCTGCAATGTCGTGTGCTGGAAGAGTTGCTGTTACTGGAACGTTCACGTATTTCTCCTTAAGTGGTGTTCAAAGAATTGTTTGGGTACCTAAGGCGTAGGGCTCTACAGTGCTAGGCGACTATGGGTAAAGATTACCGCCACACGCTTAAACTCTCTAACGGAAAACGGGAATTAGCTGCGAATAAGCGAGAGAACCGCATCACGCACAGTCTCCATTTGAGCCTGAGTTGAAGCCTCAACATTGAGTCGAAGCAATGGCTCGGTATTTGATGGCCGAAGGTTAAACCACCAGGTATCCCCGTTAACTGTTAGACCATCCAGATGATCGATTGTGACTTGATCTGATGAGTAACTCTTTTCAACACCTTCAGTTGCCGCTTTTACATCTGCAACCTTTGAATTTATTTCACCGCTTATGACATATCGGTTATATGGGGCAAGCAAGGCTGACATCGTTGTGTCACTTTCACCTAGAGCTGCGATTGCATGCAAGGCAGCAAGAGCCCCAGAATCTGCCCGCCAGAACTCTTTGAAGTAGAAGTGTCCTGAATGTTCGCCACCAAAAATAGCGCCACTTTCTGCCATCATTTTCTTAATGTAAGAGTGGCCAACGCGGCTGCGCAATCCCACTCCGCCGTTCTCATCGATAACTTCTTGGACAGCGCGAGAGGAAATTAAGTTATAAATGATGGAAGAGCCTGGACGTTTGATCAATTCGCGATGAGCAATTAATGAGGTGAGTGCTGAGGGATTAACAGCAACTCCTCGTTCATCAACCAAGAAGCAACGATCTGCATCTCCATCAAATGCCAAACCAAGATCTGCTTTCTGATCGATTATTGCTTTTTTCAAATCAGTCAAAGTTGTTTCATCAAGCGGGTTTGCTTCGTGGTTAGGAAATGTTCCATCGAGTTCAAAGTACATAGGAATAACTTCACAATTGAGTCGAGCAAAGATTGCAGGGGCGGTATGGCCAGCCATTCCGTTGCCAGCATCAACAATGATTTTAAGTGGGCGGATATTTTTAATGTCTACAAGTGTTAATAAGTGATCCACATACTCTTCAAGCATGTTGCGCTGTTTTTCTACACCGATACCTCCAAGTGCTAACGGTGATCCTTCACGGACAAATTTCTCAATCGTTACAAGGCCAGATTCCTTGCCTATAGGTCTAGCACTACTAAAGCACAACTTTATTCCGTTGTATTCGGCAGGATTATGGCTGGCTGTAAACATCGCACCAGGTAATCCCAATTTTCCAGATGCGAAATACAGCATGTCAGTTGAAGCCAACCCAATACGAATGACATCCATTCCTAATGAAGTTGCACCTGCCGAAAATGCATCAGCCAATAACGGTGATGAAGGACGCATGTCTTCCCCGATAACAATTGTTCCGGGTTCTCTTTCTATCTGCAGAAATCGAGCAAAGGCAACACCCGTTGCAAATGCGAAATCAACATCAATTTCAACATCAACTAAACCGCGAATATCGTAAGCTTTAAAAATGTGCGCGAACTCGTCCACTAAATTTTCCTAAGAAGGAACAGCGCGTAAGTGTCCGCGACGACCAATTTGCTGTTGCGCCGATGAACTTTCAGTAGGTGTTTCTTCTGGAATTTCTTTCAGTGCAACTTCACGAACAGCATCTGCAATCGCCATCAAATCATCATCTGATGGCCCTTGTGTTTGACCATCAAGTTCTTGTTTGATCACATTCCAGCCGTGAGGAACCTTTAACCGTGCGCCATGGACTGCACAAAGATCGTATGCATGAGGTTCGGAATATGTTGCGAGTGGACCAACAACAGCTGTGGATTCGGAGTACACGTAGGTAAGTGTCATCGTTGCCTGGGATCTGCACCCAGCACGGGAGCAGCCACGACTACCTTGTGTTCTCATACCTTAAACATTAGTGGGAAAGAGGTATAAATCTTGGGATTGTCAGGGATTTAGGACGCGAATATTTGAATCTGGTAATTCAATCTTTGTTAAAAGGCTTCCGGAGGCTATTGGAAAGTATCCATATCCATTAACTGAAGATACAAGAGCACCAGCGAAGGTGTCAGGACCGACCTTTGTAATAGTAAATGAACGAGCTGCATCTGGTGCGCGCCAAGTTGCGATATCGGTGCCCTTGACGGTTTTTCTTACGACTTTTCCATTAGTTAATGTGACATCTAGCGAAACATTGATGCGCTCCCCTACAAATGAAACAAGCGGGGTTAATCCTGATATCGCAATTGTCAGAGGGACAAGTTCAGGGGCTGATGTGCTCCATACAAAATCTTTTCTTCCAGCTACCGTTACCGTGGATTTAATTGCTGCGACCACTGGCTCGGTTGAGGTAATTCGAACTGCCAAAACAGTCGAGCTAATCTTTGGAGTGAATTGGAACTCAGTGACAATTCCTGCACTGACAGTGCGTGAAGTTAAGCCGACAGGAACAAAAACTCCATCTGATGACAAAACTTCAGCAGTAACGCTTGCGTCAACATCACCTGGCGTTAGAACTCTTAGAGTGTGTGGCAAGGCTGGTGAGCGATCCTTGATTTGATGTGGAATTGCAGGAATCATCACTGACTTGCTTGCATTTGATACGGAATTAATAAGATCTCCACCAAGTGACTTCAACCCTGCGCCTTGCTCATCAATCATAAAAGCATTGATGCGACCTGAGCGCGGTGCAACATGTACAGTCAAGTATTTATCTCCAGGAGCTAGAGAGTCTGTTGGGATTACTTGGTAGTTCTTTGACACAACAGTAATTGTGCGAAGTGGTTGTTTTCCATTTTCAGTAAAACCCTGAACATCAACAACTGCATCGCTAAGCCCACTATTAATGATGATTAGACGTCCACGAGTAGTGATGTCAGCCGTGCCACCAACAAACCATTGAGAAGTTTCAGGACCGGTGCATACTGCGCCGCCTGCCCAACTAGATGCTCTGCTTTGCCACACAACCGGAGTTACTCCATCGGAGCTAAACAACAATGAATCTTTATTAACAGGTAAGCGCAAAACCTTAACTGGAGCCGTCTTCGTGGTGCGGTTTTGGAGTCTCTGGAAAGGAGTTTTCTTTGAAGCAAGTGAGATTTGCGAAGTAAGGCCGGCAAGAGTTGGTGGGCAGACAACTGCTGGATAGCTTTCGGAATAACTCTTTGAGGTAACTGCTACTGAAAGTAAGCCACCAATACACAGTGCGCTTACTAACGCAGCTAGGAATCCAAGTGATCTACCAAATTTCATGCTAACTCCTCTTCGGAGATTTCACTTTTTCGGCGACCGGCAGGAAGTGCCATCACTAGTACTACCGCCAAGAAAATGAACTGCAATGAAAGCCAGCCACGACGAACCGTTCCGTCGTGCAGTAATGAAATTTCACCAGACTCTGTGACCTTAAATGTGGGTAATCCAAGTTCATTGTTGGTGCGATCTAAGCGATAACCATTTTGGAGCACTTGCCACGATCTATTGGCTGTTTCTGTGAGAATCAAAGTTCCAGGACCTGGCACAAATGTGCGCGCGCCAAATTCTCCCGCTTCCAGAACTGATCGATCTCCACTTTCGGAAACAAACAAAAGTCGACCTGTTGTCTGACTGACTTTCCAAACAACACCAAGGGATGTTGCAGAGGTTCGAGTAAATCCACCAAGTCCATCAATTGATCTGATGATCTCCTTTTTAAATGGGTTCTTCACGTAAACGTACTTGATCCCGTAATCAGACAGTGTCTTACTGCTTGTAATACCCGTTCCATCAATTAGAGAACGTGCTGCCAAGGCAATATTGGGATTTTGTTCTGGTGCAACATCAGGTTCACCTAAAGAAATGTCTCGCCCTCTTGAAATGTAATACTGAATTTTCTTATCATCCTGAGTTCCAACTTCACGCAAAACTAAAATCTTGGTATCAGTTTCAACACTTAAGAATGCAGGCATCACGGTTGCACGATTTGCAAGTACTGCAGAGTCTGCCCCTGTTGATACGGAATATCCAATACTCAATGCAGCATAAGTGGCTGTTATCAAGAGCAAAGTAGCTGATAGGAAATGTCGATAGTGAATATGACTTAAAATTAGAGTTTGGCGCAAGCTATTAAGTAAAACCGTTCCTGCCGCAACCGCAGCAAGTGTGACAATGGAGAGCACAGGGCCTGTCCACACCTTTGCAGCACCTTCGTTTCCGCGAGTAGAAATTGAAAGTGATCCAACAAGAACAGCTAAAGATAATGCGGCAATTCCATACTCTGCGATGACACGTGCATGTGTTGAAGAGAACAAAGAGATCAAAAGTACTAAGACGATCGGACTAACCAACCACAGTGGCACTGAACCAAGACCGCCAGGGTTTCCAGTAAGAACGGCAAGTGATCCTCCACCAGGAATACGTAACCCTGGTTCTGTTAAGAATCTGCTGGGATTAATGATTGCCTCAAAGGAATATGGTGCATTCACTAGGAATGGAACAAATACCAGCGCTGATCTCTTTGTTATGCGCTCAAGCCAAACATTCTTATCTTGAGTCGATAGAAACTCTTTGTAATTATCGATGGCAATAACTACTGAGGCCACTAGGGCAATAACAAAGCTCATTAAGGTAAATGAATACAGCAAAGAGAATAGAAGTGAAACAGCAAAAATCTTACGCCAGCTGTATTTCTCAATAGCCCACCAGTCATGAAGGATAATCGCAACAAGTGGGGCAAAAATAAGCAAGATCAGAGTGCCGATGTGTCCCGAGCTAACAGCTGCAATTGTCACAGGAGAGATTGCATATAGGAAGGCTGCTGGGATAGAGATCCAGTTGTTGCTAGTTAACTTCTTGAGCAAAAGAAAACCGGTCCACATGATCAAAATTGGGGCGACTAAGAAAAACGTTGTGATCAAGAATTGAACTTTTCCTAATACCGCAAGAGAAGCAATTGCTGTAACAGCCACCCAGGGTGGTGTTGCAAGAGAAGAACCCATTCCCACTTGATGCCAGGATTCAAAGTATGTTCGCCACAAATCAGTTGCACCTGATGGAGAAATTGGTAGAGCACCGCCAACAATTGCACCCAAGCGATTTCTAGAATTTACGAGAGAAATAATTGCTATTGCTAAGAATCCAATCACTTCTGGTCGTTTGAAGATTGAGAACCACTTAATTGTCTTGACTGGTGTTAATAAATCTTCATCTTCGACTGAGTCAAGTATGGAGACTGCTGCAGAAGTGTTGTCGGGGAAAACTGTTGCTCGTATTGACTCAACTAAACGCTCTGTACCTAAGCGAAGCTGTGACCATCGAGGTGGAATATAAGTTGCAACAACACGGGCACTGACAAACCTTTGCTTTTTGCGAACCTTGCGAGCTTCAAGAATCTTTCCTGGCCGAAGAATGAGTGTGGTGAACGCCAGGATTTCATCAGATGCATAGCCTGGTAATTTTGCCAAGAGATATCCGACTGCGCGAGCAATTGCAGAACTAAACAGTTGTAATGCAATCCACGGAATCATCCACCACGATGAATTTGCTAGCAGAACATATGCAGCATTGCGACGATCTAAAAGTAAAGGACGATGTAAAAGAGCGCCTTCGACATCAATTCTTCTGCGCTCTGTTGCAGAAGCTTGTGCGTGAAAGGCAACCGCGCTAGTGGCGGCAATAACTGAGTGTCCTGCTGTGCGAGCACGCCACCCAAAATCAACATCATCTCTAAACAGTGCAAGGTTTTGATCAAGTCCACCAAGCTCTTCAAACACATCACGGCGAATTAACGCACCTGCTGTGCTAACTGACAGCACATCATGGATTCCATCATGTTGACCTTGGTCATACTCCAATGGTTCAAGTCCAGTCCATCGCGCACCATTGCCAGCGATACTGATTCCAGCTTCTAATAAATGTGTTCGGTCATGCCAACCAAGTAATTTCGGACCAACCATTACAACTTGTGGGCGGTCATCAACTGCACTTAATAACTCTGCGAGCGCTGTTGGAGCAGGTGCGCAATCATCATGGATTAGCCAAATCCATTCGTGCTCAATTGCTTTTGGCAATTTATCAACTGCAAGTGAAACCGCTTGACCAAAACCTGTTTCGCGATCTGTTGAAAAAAATGGAATCCGTGCAGATTTTAAAAGTTTTGTAGATGCATCTTCTGATCCTGTATCGACCGCAGTAATTAAATCAATTGGTCGGGTTTGAGAAGTCAGTGCTGCAACAACTTCGGGTAACCACAGTGCTCCATTGTGAGAAACAAGAACAGCGGTTACGCGATGCTTATCTACATCGGCTAGGGAAGCCATAAGAACAACTCGCTATCTCCTAAGAGATGCAAGAACCTTAAGCGGTGCGACGCTTTAAGCGACGGCGTTCGCGCTCTGATAATCCGCCCCAAATTCCAAAGCGTTCATCGTGTGCAAGTGCGTATTCCAAACATTCTGCGCGAACATCGCATGAAAGACATACGCGCTTTGCTTCGCGAGTTGATCCGCCTTTTTCTGGAAAGAATGCCTCTGGATCAGTCTGAGCGCATAGTGCGCGCTCCTGCCAAGAGAGTTCCATGTTCTCGCCTGATGCGAGTGTGACTGTTGGGCCTGACGTGGGGATTGGGGAGTTCTGGGCTGCGGGTTGAATCGGCATATCGTCGATGCTCCATTAGCTTTCGTTGTCTCATCCCTCATGGAAAAGACGTTCTTAAGAGTGAATTACACGCTTGTAACTCGCTCATGTCAAGCCCAGAGCAGCTCCTCCGAGTGAAGATTTACGCTCAATTTCTATGGAATAGAAAGAATTTCGCTATTTGTCACACATGATGAGGTTATTTTCACATTATTTTTGACTTCGGCACCAGTTGCCACAAATGAATCAGTAATTGTCGCATTCGGGCCAATTACGCAACCGGCTTCAATAATGGAGCCATCAATGACCGCCCCAGCCCCAACTGATGAGTCAGGGCCAATGCAGCTACCGCCAGTAATCACAGCGGTGGGATCAATTGTTGATCCGGGCATCGCTAAGAAATCACCACTTCGTTTAACGATATCGATGGAGGCCTTCAATAAGGCTCGTGGAGTTCCGATATCTAGCCAATATGCACTCTCTACATATCCAAAAACTTTAGCTCCACTGTCAACTAACTCCGGAAATGTTTCACGTTCGACTGAAACCACGGTGTCTAGTGGGATTGTTGAAATAACTCGAGGATTAAAAACATAGCAACCAGCATTAATTTGATTAGTTACTGGGTTTTCCATCTTTTCTAAAAATGCGCTCACTCGCCCATCACTATCAGTTGGAACGCAGCCAAAAGCTCGTGCATCTGCTACTTGAGTTAGATGCAAAGTCACATCGGCATCATGTGCTTCGTGCTGGCGAATCTGCTCTGACAAATTATGTGAGCTTAAAACATCACCATTTAAGATCACAACTGATTCATTGGTATCTAGTAATTTAGCCGCATTGCGAATTGCGCCACCCGTTCCGAGTGGTTCTTTTTCAACTGCATACTTAATTGTCATGCCCCACTTAGATCCATCGCCAAAGTAGGGAATAAAAACATTTGAAAGATAAGAGGTTGCTAAAACTATTTCGGTGATCCCTGCCGCTTTGGCCATTGCTAACTGATGTTCTGTTACGGGCACCCCAGCCACAGTAAGCATTGGTTTTGGTGTGTTTTTTGTTAGTGGCATGAGGCGTGTGCCGAAGCCGCCAACTAATAAAATCGCTACAGCCATGAATTAAGCCTTAATACGTTGAACAGCTTCAGCAATTTGAGCATCTGTAGCAGTCATTGCAATACGTATATGGCGCGCCCCTTGGCTGCCATAAAAGGAGCCAGGTGTTGCCAAGATTCCGCGCTTAGCAAGCCATGAAACACTTTCCCAAGCATCTTCATTGCGGGTGCACCATAGATACAAACCTGCGTTACTAAATTCGATGGTAAATCCCACAGCTTCTAGGGCGGGACATAGTGCATCTTTGCGTGCGTTATAGCGGGCACGTTGTTCAGCAACATGTTTGTCATCAGTTAGTGCAACTGTCATCGCTTTTTGCACAGGTAGCGGCACCATCATTCCGCCATGCTTTCTAATTTCGCGAATTCTTGCGATTAACTCTGAATCGCCAATCATGAATGCCGCTCGATAGCCAGCCATTGATGAGCGCTTTGAAAGAGAGTGAACAGCCAAAATATTTGTGTTGTCTCCCCCAGTATGTGAGAGAACTGAAACTGGTTGGGCCGATTGAGCAAACTCCAAGTAACACTCATCAGAAACTAACAACGCATTATTTTTGCGCGACCAATCAATACAGGCTTTGATTTCAGCATCACTGTGCACTCGACCAGTTGGATTTGATGGAGAGTTCAACCACGCTAAATCAGCACTGGGCCAGCTCTTTGCATCTATCGCGACCGGAATTGATTCGGCACCTGCTAATACTGCGCCAACGTGATAGGTCGGATAGGCAATTTCAGGAATTAATACTTTCTTAGATTCTAAAATTGTTGGAAGCCATGCAACCAATTCTTTGGATCCAATTATTGGTAGAACATCAAAATCTCCAGTTGCACCTAAACGCTCTACTGCCCACTTTTTGATCGCTGATCGCAGTTCGGGTGTTCCAGCTGTTACTGGATAGCTTGGAGAGTTTGATGCATCACGAAATGCCTGCTGAATAAATTCTGGAGTTGGATCAACCGGGGTGCCTTGTGAAAGATCGATAATTCCTTGCGGATGTGATCTAGCTATATCTCCGTATGGTGCGAGTGCATCCCAGGGAAAATCTGGGAGCTGGCCGCGCAATGCTTACTCGCTCTTTGGTGGAAGCGCGATTACTGAAGGATGGTCTGTGCCCGTTGGGCCGACCTTGCTTGCACCGCCTGGTGAACCAATTTCAATGAAGAACTCTGTATTGGCCTTGCTGAAATCTTTCCACTGTCCTGGAACATCATCTTCGTAATAGATGGCTTCAACCGGACACACTGGCTCGCAGGCGCCACAGTCAACGCACTCATCAGGCTGGATATAAAGCATGCGTCCGCCTTCATAGATGCAATCCACAGGGCATTCTTCGATGCAGGATTTATCTTTTACATCGATGCACGGTTCAGCGATCACATACGTCACGAGCAGCCTCCAAAAAATCTAGCGAGTTGGTTACCGGCGAATTCTAACTCCTACAGTGGCCGATGCGCGATATTTGCCGACTCGGTTTATCGTTCTGTTATGCCAACCGAGCTAGAAGCCACCTTTGCCTCACTTATAGGTAAAAGGGTCAGTATTCGGCTTCACGATCCAGAAGGTGGGTTTCGCGACATCCTCGGCCATCTGGAATCGCCTTTTACCCTTCGAAATCGACATGACAATCTCATTGAATTTGCACATGATCAGATTTTTGTCTGGCGTGAAGTAATAGAGCGCACATGAAGTTATATGACACAAAGACACGGCAACTAAAAGAGACCACGGCAACTGATGGACTATTAACCATGTATTGCTGTGGACCAACAGTTTATCGTGATGCACATGTTGGCAATCTTCGAACATTTATGTTGGCGGATCTAATTTCACGAGTAGTTTCTCTAACAGGGCTCACAGTCAAGTTGATTCAAAACATCACAGATGTTGGACATATGTCTGAAGATTTTGCCGGCGATGACAAGATTTTATCTCAAGCATCGATTGAGAAAGTGAGCCCTCTTGAAATTGCCCGAAAATATGAGGAAAAGTTTCATCATGATTTATCTCTTTTAAATATTGGTACGGCAGATTCATATCCACGAGCCAGTGAGAGCATTGACTTAATGCAATCGATGATCGCAGAATTGATTGAAAAAGGATTTGCATATGTTGGGGATGATAAATCTGTTTACTTTGATGCACAGAAGTTTGCAGGTTACGGTGAGATAAGCGGAAACAAACTTGATTCACTCAAACCTGGTCATAGATATGAATACCACAATGATGGTGTTAAAAAGTTCCATGCCGATTGGGCACTATGGAAAGCAGCTGGCGAACGAAGCGAAATGATTTGGGATTCACCGTGGGGACCGGGATATCCTGGATGGCACATTGAATGTTCTGCAATGTCCATGAAAATATTGAATCAACATGTTGATGTGCATGTTGGAGGAATAGATCTACGTTTCCCCCATCATGAAAATGAACGTGCGCAATCCAATGCCGTTATCGGCCATGAGGCTGTTGATTTGTGGGTACATGGCGAACATCTGCTCTTTGAAGGTAAGAAAATGTCGAAAAGCAGCGGCAATGTTGTTCTCGTTAGCGACATCATGGCCCGTGGAATAGATCCCTTAGCGTTGCGCCTCTGTTTTCTTGAAAATCGCTATAGATCTCAAATGGATCTGACGTGGAACTCAATTAATGCCGCCGATGAAACCATTAAGCGATGGAGAACAAAAATGTCCACGTGGGGGCAATCCTCTGCATTCACCATAGATTCTGAGATTGAATCAGCATTTGAAAACGATTTAGATACGCCAAAGGTTATTCTGCGCTTGCGAGAAATTGAAAAGAGCGAAGTTGGAAATAAGCGTGAGCTTTTTCTCTATGCCGACCAGGTTCTTGGATTAGATCTTGATCGCCCCATCGTCGCTCGTGAGTTAACTGAACAAATGCAAACACTGCTTGCTGATCGCATGAAGGCCCGAAGCGAAAAACGTTGGTCTGATAGCGATGCGTTACGGATTCAGTTAGAAAACCTTGGACTACAGATCAAAGATACTGCCGACGGGCAAAACTGGTCTTAAAGAGGAGTCAAGATCGCAATTACAACTGCGATGAATCCAAAATTAATAAGAGAATTTCCAGCTGTGCTTGCCTCTACCAAGTACTCATTATTTAGTCCAGGAAATCCCGCGCGTAAAATTATCAAACTCCAAACAACTGCCGAAATATATCTATAGATTCTCTTCCCCCATAAACGCCCCACCGCCCAAATGCCAAGACAGGTCGCTCCTATTGAGAGCAGCAATCCAATCGGCGGATACATCCCATAAATAAATACTGAACTTACGCCAAGTGCTAAACCTAAAATTGCTGAGTACAAGTAGCGCATTAAAGAACCACACCTGCCGTTAAATCCATTTCGCGACCATTGGAATCAAATGGTGCACCTTTTTCCCCTTTTACAAGGGTGTAATACTCGTCTCCCCAAATCTGCATTCCAAGATTATTTGATAGTGCAAAAAATGGACCATCTAGTGCGATTTGGGTTTCGTGAGCCTTCATTGCAGCCATCTTGGATTCCACGTAATCTGAGCCATCAATCAATGTTGTTACAAACTCATCGTCTTTTGCAAATGGAACATCATCAATACTTTCGGCACCAAAGAAATCTGAGCCAATTTCCTTCATTTTTTCCATGCCTTGAGCAATGACAGATTTAGGAATTGTGTTCCAGTAAATCTTTTGAATCTGCCATGTTGATAGCTCAGAAGCGCGCATTGCAACTCGATGTGCTTGGATGTGATCAGGGTGGCCGTAACCACCGATCTCATCATAAGTAATCAAGATGTGTGGTTTAACTTCTTCAATCACTTCCACAAGAATTCTTGCCGCGGTGTCTAGATCTGCCTGCCAAAATACATCGGGGCGATTATTTTGTTCTGTTCCCATCATGCCGCTATCTCGAAATTTGGTAATGGGAGCGCCAAGAAATCTGAAATCTGAAATGCCAAGTGCGTTCATGGCAAGTGCGAGTTCAGATTCACGATGTAGTCCCAGTAAATCTTGCTCGGAACTAGCTAGATGAGCGAGGCCTGGAACTAATACTTCGCCTTCTTCACCTCGCGTGCAGGTCACAAGGGTTACTTGAGCGCCGCGATCAGCGTAAAGAGCCATTGTTGCGCCATTGTTGATGGTTTCATCATCAGGATGTGCAT
>ENA-UOYL01000325-UOYL01000325.1-marine-metagenome-genome-assembly--contig:-NODE-325-length-17474-cov-2.017532_pt1 | contig 17474 bp, 16 predicted proteins | sample MGYA00238173_ERZ767189 | MGnify/ENA primary metagenome ERZ767189 (study PRJEB28943, sample SAMN06267163) | marine metagenome | isolation source: Columbia River Estuary | place: USA:Columbia River Estuary... | reverse complement strand
CACGATCAACGAGGCAGTGAGAGCCATCGCGCCATCACCACGCGGGGAACTTGAGATCACGGATGCCATTCAGTGGCTTGTTGATCAAGGAAAAATAGTGCGCCAAGAATTACTGACTGGTTGGTGGATTGACACCGGAAAGTTGACCCCGTTACTTGAAGCCAATCGTCTGCTTCTTGAGGTCATCACACCACGCGTTGATGGTGACGTTGACGATTTATCCACTCTTGATGGGCGAGTAGTTGTTGAAGCAGGAGCCACTGTGCGAAACTCGATCCTGCGCGGACCGCTAGTCATCGGCAAGAACGCACGAATTATTGATAGTTTCATCGGCCCGTTCACAGCTATCGGCGATAGTTGTGAAGTCGTCAATAGTGAAATTGAGCACTCAGTGATTATGCAAAGTAGCCGTGTCATTGACATCAAGCGGCTTGAAGACAGTTTGATCGGACGCGAGGCTGAAGTCATTCGTTCACAAAAGAGGCCGCGCGCCTTGCGCTTGATGATTGGCGATCATTGCCAGATTGACACGGAGTAAACAATGTCCAAGGTATCTGCAAGCGACAAAATCGACGGTGTCTTTATCGTTGAACCAACAATTCATGGGGATCAGCGCGGCCTATTCATTGAGACCTATCGCCGCGAGTGGTTCCCTAATGGACGCGAGATGATTCAAGGAAATCGTTCCAATAAGCAAGCTGGCGCGCTTGTCGGTTTGCACTATCACATGCATCAATCAGATTATTGGTACACGCCAGTAGGCACGATTCGTGTCGTCCTTCATGACTTGCGCGAAGGTGGCCCTACCGACGGCGCAACACAAATGATTGAGATCAGTGGTGAAAACCATAAAGGCGTGTACATCCCACCGGGTGTAGCCCACGGTTTTTCAGCTCTCACAGAAGTGGTCATGACTTATCTCGTTGATGGCTATTACAACCCTGCTGATGAACTAGGCGTGGCCTGGAATGATCCAGCCATTGGTGCCGATTGGGGAGTCACTGATCCAATCATGAGTGAACGCGATCGCACAAACCCAATGCGCTGTGATCTTGCGATCGGTCGGCGTCCCTATTGGCCAATGAGGACCTAAGTTGAAACTGTTTGTCACGGGCGCAGCAGGATTCATCGGATCGAATTATGTACGTTGGTTGCTGTCAAATAGCGATGATTCGGTGACCATTTTTGACAAATTGACCTATGCCGGCAATCTTGAAAGCATCCGTGATGTGGTGGATGGCAAACGTTGCACATTTGTGCAGGGTGATATTTGTGATGCTGATGAAGTATTGGCTGCCATGAAAGGCCACGACCAAGTCGTGCACTTCGCTGCTGAAAGTCATGTTGATCGTTCAATTGTTGATCCTTATGCATTTGTGCGGACCAATGCTTACGGCACCAACGTCATGTGCGATGTAGCCCGACAAGTTGAGGTGCAGCGTTTTCTACACATCTCAACTGATGAGGTCTACGGCAGCATTGACGAAGGCTCATTCAGCGAAACAGATATCTTGTGTCCGCGTTCGCCTTATTCGGCATCCAAAGCCTCGAGCGATCTCATTGCTTTGTCGTATGTAACAACCTATGGTCTGCCCGTCATTGTGACCCGCTGTTCAAATAACTTCGGCCCATACCAGTTTCCTGAAAAATTGATTCCGTTGTTCACGACAAACTTGTTAGACGGAAAAAAAGTTCCGCTCTATGGTGATGGTGGCAATGTTCGCGACTGGATCCATGTTGAGGATCACAACATCGCTGCTCACCTCGTCTTACAAAAAGGTGAAGTTGGTCAGGTGTACAACATCGGGGCGCATAATGAAATCACCAATCGCGAAATTACCTATCGGCTACTCGCGCTTTGTGGTCGTGATGAGAGTTCGATCACTCCCGTTGCTGATCGCTTAGGACATGATCGCCGGTATTCAGTGCACATCGACAAGTTGAGCGCTCTCGGCTGGACATTAAGTCGCACCTTTGAAGATTCACTTGCTGAAACTGTGGAGTGGTATCGCGACAACCGAGCATGGTGGGAGCCCCTGAAGGCTCGCGCTGGTCTGTGAATCGCGAGACATTATGAAAATTTTGGTGACCGGTGCCAATGGTCAACTTGGTCGGGACCTGATGAGCGTGATTACTGCTGGTGGTGATGATGCTTTCGGCATTGACATTGACACAGTTGACATCACCAGTCGTGAGGCAGTCCATGATGTTTTTGCTGGTGAGCGTCCAGACGCTGTCATCAACTGTGCCGCATTTACCGCAGTTGATGCCTGTGAAAGTAATGCCGAGACAGCAATGTTGGTCAATGGCACGGCAGTGCGTTGGGTTGCTGAAGCAAGTGATGCGATTGGTGCTCATCTCGTGCATATCAGCACCGACTATGTATTTGATGGAACCAAGATCGGCCCCTATGTCGAAACTGATGTGCCTAATCCGCAGAGTGTCTATGGGCGAACAAAGTTAGTGGGCGAGCAAGAGGCGATGGCTTCTGACAGTGGCGTGGCAGTCGTTCGCACATCATGGGTGTGTGGTTTTTACGGTAACAACATGGTCAAGACCGTGCACAAGTTGGCTCAAGAACGCGATTCACTATCGTTTGTTGATGATCAGTTTGGTCATCCGACATTTACTTCTGATCTAGCACCGTTGTTGTATCGCCTTGCGCTTGATCGCCGTTCTGGTTTGTTCCACGGCACCAATCAAGGTGTGGTCAGTTGGTATGGATTTGTGCAAGAGATAGTGCGACTGATGGGCAAAGACCCGACCATGGTTCTCCCAATCAGCACCGCCGAACTGCAACCACCTCGTCCTGCTCAGCGTCCAGCAAACAGCGTGTTGGACAATAAGGCTTTGCGTGATGCTGGATATCAAGCCACGCGAGATTTCCGTGAACCACTTGCCGAGTTACTCAAACTTCTCTGACGTATTCGCTTGAAATGGGCGACAGTGGTGCTGACGAGTGGCTTATTCGGGCAATGTATTGCGGGCATCTTCGCTTGTGAATTGGTAGGGACCAACGACAAACATCGTCACACTCTATGCTCGCTATATGACTGAGATCATGTTTGATGGTGCACCACTGAAACTCACTGAGTGGACAAGTTGTGGTGGTTGTGCTGCCAAGTGGGGCAAGGACTTGTTGGCTGGGCTCGTGGATGAATTGCCAGTCTCTATTGACCCTGCTTTGTTGATTGGTTTGGCTCCCTTTGATGATGCCGCGGTGTACAAAGTGAGCGATGACATCGCCCTAGTGAGCACGACGGATTTTTTCCCACCACTCGTTGATGACCCTTCAGACTTTGGAGCGATTGCTGCTGCAAATGCGTGCAGTGATGTGTATGCCATGGGTGGAAAAGTTTTGATGGCTGTGAACGTGGCTGCTTTTCCCGAGAATTTCCCACGGCAAGCCATCGTCGAAATTTTTGCGGCAGCCGCCGAGGTGATGGTGCAAGCGGGCGGGTCGGTAGCAGGTGGACATACGATCCGTAACCCTGAACCAATTTTCGGCCTAGCTGTTCAGGGCACGGTTCATCCTGATCGTATTTTCACTAAGGGTGGTGCGCAGGACGGGGATGTTCTACTGCTATCCAAACCACTCGGAACCGGCATTGCTTTAGCTGGGGGTAGCGACTCAGAAAAAGCAGCAGCGATTGTTGGTATGCGACAGTTAAATCGTGATGCAAGTGAGCGTCTACAGGCTGTTGATGGGGTGCACGGCGTGACTGATGTGACTGGTTTTGCCTTGGCGGGCCATGGCTGGGAAATGGCTGAGCGTTCGGGATGTCAGTTTGAAATAAATACTGCACTATTGCCTTTGTATCCAGGTGTGCTCGCGGCGGCGCAACGTGGCGTGCGCACAGGGGGAGACGCGCGTAACCGTACCGCCGTTGGGTCGCACATTTCTTTGGCCCCAGGTGTTGACGCGGCATTCGACACAGTGGCTTTTGATCCTCAAACATCGGGCGGTTTATTGGCCGCTGTTGACCCGCAAGCGGTCCCGCTGCTCACTGTTGCAGGTTCGCCATTTGTCGTTATCGGTCGGGTCATCGCTGGCGATGTGGGGTTGCATTTCATCTGATGGCCGCTCGCTCTGTAGCACTTGTCCCGACGCGCGATCTTGAGCGCTCCTTGCATCAGCAAGGGCATCAAGTGATTGTCGGCATTGATGAGGTGGGTAAGGGTTCGTGGGCGGGACCCTTGGCGGTCGGCGCAGCGGTTTTGCCACTCACAGGGGATCTTGCGGGCGTACGGGATTCCAAATCAATCACCGAGAAATCGCGCGAGGCGATGTTTGAAACCGTGGGCAACTGGTGCACCTCATGGGCTGTGGGCTACGCCTCACATCTTGAATGTGACGCACTTGGAATGGCAGACGCGCAGCGACTCGCCACCACGCGCGCGCTCGCGCAGTTGACCGTTATTCCCGATGCCGCAGTAGTTGATGGCAGTTGGGATTTTGTGACACCGTTGATTCCCAAAGTAGTGATGCAAGTGAAGGGCGATACGTCGGTGCTATCGATTGCTGCAGCATCAATCTTGGCCAAGGTCACGCGTGATCGTCTGATGCGTCAGTTGGCCGTTGATTACCCACTGTGGAGTCTTGATACCAATAAGGGGTACCCATGTCATTGGCATCGCACCGCATTACAGGGGTACGGGCCGTCGGCGATTCATCGTCGCAGTTGGGCGTTCATGGATAATTTCGTGCCGTGGTCGGGTGTGCCGCGAATTGATCGCTTTGATGCCCCGACGCTTTTCTGAAAGCGACTATTTGCGTAGTTCGTTGAACGGGCTCTTGCTGTCGATACCTGGGTCTTTAGGCATTCCTAAAACTCGTTCAGCCACGATGTTGCGCATCACTTCATCTGAGCCACCAGCGATACGTCCACCAGGAGTTCCAAGAATCAGTTGGTTCCATGCGTAGGTTCCCCACTCGCCACTATCAGCAATGAGTTTGGGTCCAAGCACCATGGACAAAAAGTCACCCATGCGCATCATGTTCGCGGTTCCTGCCAACTTGGCCATACTCATTTCAGGACCAGGCATTTGACCAGATTTAATTTTATCCATGGCGCGCTGGTTGTTGAACCCAGCGACTTTGTTGTGAATGATCAAATCAGCCAGCGCGTCACGCACGACTGGGTCTTTTTCGAGTCCATAATATTTGACCATTTCGACGACACGCGTGAACATTCCGCCACCACCGCTACCAGCACCGATTGCGGCGCGCTCATTCATCAATGTGGTGAGTGCAACATTCCATCCGTTGTTGATGTCACCGAGACGGTGATCATCGCGCACGCGCACTTCGCTAAAGAACACTTCGTTGAAACTTGCGCCACCAGTCATCTGACGTAGTGGGCGAATTTCCACACCAGGCGCACGCATATCCACAATGAAACCAGTGAGTCCTTTGTGCTTGGGCATGTCGAAGTCAGTACGGGCGATGATCTCACCGATATCGCTGTAGTGCGCGCCACTCGTCCAAACCTTTTGACCAGTGATGACCCACTCTTCGCCGTCGCGCTCGGCCTTGGTGCTGAGACTCGCAAGATCGCTACCTGCTCCAGGCTCACTGAACAGTTGGCAACCTACGATTTCGCCGCGGTACATTTTGCGGACGTAGGTCTCGCGAGCAATGTCGGATCCGTGCGCCACGATTGTTGGAGCAACCATTCCAAGTCCGATGGTGAAACAAGATTGGTTAGGAATTTCGTAGTTGCCTTCAAGAGACTCGTAGATCTTTGAGTACGCGGCGGGAAGTCCGCGACCACCGTATTGCTCAGGTCCAAAGATGTATCCGAAACCAGCATCAAACTTTTTCTGTCTCCACGCACAGGCCAAAGCGACGTCTTGTGTTTCGCTTTTGCGATCCTTTTCTTCAAACATCGAGACTTTGTCGGCACCTTCGCCCCAGACGAATTTCTTCTCGGCTTCTTTGCGCGGGGCGTTGGCTTCCAGAAAGGCGAGGGCGTCGGCGTGGAATTGTTCAACTGTTGGTTGTGACATGGCGGTCCTTTGTGACGAACGGAAAATAAGACAGTGCTGTGACCGTACCTCGTACGAACTAAGGTTGTCGTATGGGTCAACCTGTCATCGTTGTTGAAAAGCCAAGTAGTCGTCCCGGACTAGTCCGATTTGAGACCAATCGCACCCTTTCGGGAATGGGTCACGAGCGTTTTTTGGCTTCTGACACGACGGCTCACGCTGTCTCGGCGGTGACCCCATCGGCCGAACTAGCTCGGCGTTTGTTCGCCACGGGCCAGGTCGATGGCGTGCATGTGTACCAGAACATGATCACTGTTGACCTTGCCACAGGCAGTAACTCAGCCGGCCTGGGCGACATTGTCCGTGACCTTCACCAGTACTGGAAGCCAGGCATGGTTCCCCCGACTTTGGAAGAATTAGTAGGTTCCGAAGAGGCATCGGCCCCCGCCACAACCGAGTCCACAGGCGACGGAGTGGTCGTTGACAGTCGTGTCCCAGCACACTTGATTGAAAGAAGCCGCCTAGCTCGTGAAAAGTGGACTTCTCGCTAAATCACCCTCGCTAGGTGGGCGCCAACTGGTGCCCAGCAGACATTTTGCAACCTATTCAGGAGATTGTTTCGGGCAAAGTCACGCACTCGTTCGATCATTCTCTTAGCGTGTGAGAGTGGACTCGCCTGATCTAACCCTTCGTCAGGCTGCCGAAGAACTCGGTGTTGTGTACATGACGATCTTTCGCTATGTGACAAACGGTCAACTTTTGGCGACCAAGGTCGGTGGCGTATGGCGCGTCACTCGTCACGATCTTGATGAGTTCATCAGTTCTGCCGCTGAACGTAAAAACCGCCGGCATGAATTGCCCGATGCGCGTCGCACAGGGAACTATGTGGTTGAACTTGAACGCTGTTTATCCAACGGCGACTCTGCGGGAGCGTGGATGGTTCTTGGTCGATCAATCAACGCGGGAGCGTCAGTTGAACATGTTCTCTTAGAGATTGTCGTGCCGGTGATGAGAACGATTGGAACAAGATGGGCTGACGGTGAAATTGATATCGCCGTTGAACATCAGGCCAGCGCGATCATGACCAAACTCGTGGGGCGATTGAGCGAACGTGCTGTTCGTGTAGGCCGCCATCGTGGTTCGGTTCTGATCGGCGGACCCACAGGAGAACGTCACGCTCTCGTTCTTTCAATTTTGAGTTGTCTGCTGAGTTTGCAGGGCTGGGATGTGCTTGACCTTGGGCCAGATACCCCAGCGAGTGCCTTCGTGCATGCTGCTCAGCGGATGGACAGACTGGTGGCGATTGGAGTCAGCGTGACTTCAACTGAATCATTCCCCGAGGTTGGGGCGACTTTGAGTGTCTTGCGGGAGAAGATTGGCCATGATGTGCCAGTGATTCTCGGTGGCGGGGCCATTCAAGATGCCGAACATGCTCGCAAGTTAGGTGCCGACCATTTCGCCGTGGGATCTCGAGGCTTTATTGACTTCTTGGACGGACTAACAAAAAAGTCTGCCTAGAAACTACCGAACACCTGTTCGCTATAGTCGTCATTATGACCGTCGGCGTGGCTAGTTCAAAACCTGGTTCCCTCTCCCCACAGGCACTCTCCGCCCTCTTGGCTTCACAGATTCCTGGGGCACATCTGGTGATGGCGCACGAACGTTTGCTGCCGGTACATCCCGTACTCGCTCCGTTATTCGGCGTTTCATCTGACGATCCTCTTCCACTCGGACTGGTGCGAGGGCACACACTTGCCTGCACTGGTTCGGCCGCCATGTCAAGTGCTCTAGCGGTGTTGGTGGCACCGACACAATCTGGTTCATGGGCCGGGGTAGTGGGTCTGCCGTCAGTTGGTGTTCTAGCCGCAGCCGATCTTGGTGTCGCTCTTGAACGCACGATATTTGTAAGCGACCCTATGGGAGCACGCAATCATCGTGAACAACGACCCGATGTGGCAGCAGTGCTCTCGGCTCTCGTCGATGGTGTTGATGTGCTCCTCTTGGCACAACGTTTAGTCACATCATTGCCGTTGTCTTTGATGAGACGCGTACAAACGCGCGTGCAAACACGCGGTGGCATCCTCGTCGTAGTTGGAGATCCCGCTCCGTTGTCAGTGGACATACGACTCAACGCGACGACCGTTGAATGGCAAGGTGTTGGCACAGGTCATGGTCACTTGCAACGCCGACGAGTTGTGTTGCAACTTGATGGTCGTAGGCGCGCCCGCGCGACCGAGCACGAGGTTTGGCTCCCTGATGCCCGAGGTCAGTTATCGGCAGTTGTTCAACAATCCGAAAAGTCCGCGGTTGCAGAACAAGCCGGTGTTGTTGTGCCGTTGCGCCGTACTGGATAGTTATGTCATCTCCACAACAACCGCCACGTTGCGCGGTCTTACACAGTCCCGCATGGCCTCTCATTGCAGCCATAGTTCACAACCCGCAGCTATATGCCCCATTACAACCGTTGGCAGTCTTTGATGCGCAACGAGTGTCTTGTTGTTCACCCGCTGCCTGGAGCGAAGGTGTTCGCTTAGGTCAGCGCCGACGTCAAGCCCAGGGGGCCTGCCCACATGTAGTGATCGTCCCTCATGATCCCGAAAGAGATGCCCGATTATTTGAGCCAGTAGTGCGTTCAGTCGGCACTTTGGTGCCGTTGATTGATGTAGCAACACCAGGATCATTGCTGCTGGCCACGCGGGGCCCATCGCGATATGTCGGAGGTGATGATGCACTGGCCATTCGTCTGATTGCTCTGGCGACCACGGGGGTCAACACCTTGAGCGAGTCTCTTGATATTGAGGCAGTGCTGTCAGCAGGTGGTGGCATGGGTGTTGGCATCGCCGATGGTCGAATAGCAGCCACCCTGGCGGCTCGTTCAGCGGCTCATCGGGGGACGCCGATCGTGGTGCCAGGGGGAGCATCAGCCACGGCAGAATTCTTGGCTCCCTACGCAGTCAAAGTCTTGGTCTCAGTTGCTGGTTGTCCACCACAGTTGATTGATTTATTGGAACGTCTCGGATTGCGTCAATTGGGTGATATCGCCGCCTTGTCACCGACACATCTTGTTGATCGTTTTGGATCCATCGGTTTGGTTTTGCATCGTTTGGCCAGTGGTACCGATGACACACCACCGGCAACCGTTCCGCCACCAGCCGATCTTTCCATCACGCGAGTTTTTGATGACCCAATTCTGCAACTCGACATGCTCGTTTTCGCTGCTAAATCTCTGACCGATGAACTCGGAACATATTTCCATGAGCGTGGTCAAATATGTACACGGATGCGTATTGAAGCCGACAGTGAACACGGTGAGACATCACACCGAGTGTGGTATCGCTCGCAGGGCATGCACTCGTCGATGATGTTGGATCGAGTGCGTTGGCAACTTGATGGTTGGATCAACGGCGCCGATCCACCATCGGCAGGTATCACGATGTTGCGCATCACGCCAACTGAGATCAGATCTGATGCTGGTACCCAAGAAGGCTTTTGGGGAGGGCGATCGCAAGCCGATGAAACTGCGGCGCGGGCGATCACTCGGGTGATTGGTTTTTTGGGTCCCCAGGGAGTCACTGTTGCATCATGGAATGGAGGTCGTGATCCGCGACAGGTCTACGACATGATTCCTGTGGCTGATTTGGGTTCAACTGCTGCTGCGGGTGAGCAACTCTTATTGCGCCCTCAAGATGATTCCTCGGCTGATCTCAATCTTTGGCCAGGTTCGCTTCCTGCTCCTGCTCCAGCAGTCGTATTCCACGAAGCATTATCTGTTGCAGTCATGGATCAACGAGGTCACTCAGTCTCAGTGAGTGGACGTGGGCTCGTCAGTGCGCCCCCAGCAACGTTGACTCTCAAGGGCGCCAATCATGAGGTTGTGGCTTGGGCGGGACCGTGGCCCGTCGAAGAAAGATGGTGGGATGAGCGATCGCGTCGTGTCGCCCGATTTCAACTCGTCGTCCAAGTTCCTGACGGGCAACGGGCTTATCTTGTTGAAGTGTTCGCTGGAAATTGGTGGCTAACTGCTGAGTACGCCTAGCGATCTGTCTTGCATCTGAAGCGTGCGCGATGAGGCCAGATCATGGACTGCTAATTGCAATAAGTCATCGGTGAGACGAAATCCGATACCGCGCACAGTATGCATAAACCGCAACTCGGGGGCTCGCTCATTGAGTTTGCGGCGAAGATTTGAGAGGTGTACGTCAACAATGTGAGTGTCACCGACCCAAGTTGGTCCCCAGACTGTTTTCACAAGTTCGTTGCGACTACATACCTCAAGCGGACGCCGGCACAGTTGGGCAAATAACTCAAACTCCAGTCGAGTGCTGGCGATGGGGAAGTGGTTGACCGTCATTTCGCGACGAGCTAAATCAATGATCAAGGGACCGAAGTATAAATGTGTCGCTTCATTCAATGAAAGAGTTGGATGGAGAAATTCGCGTGAGCGTCTCATCAACACCTGACACCGCACTGCTACTTCTTCAGGAGCGACACCCGTTGGTAACGCTTCATCGGCTCCATGACGCAAAATAGTTATGCGCTCGGTATGAGTGTTGGCACCGATAACGATGACATAGATGTCGTTGCAACGTCGCACTTGGAGCATCAAGGTACTGACCACAGGAAAAAGATCAATGGCATCGCTGATCAGCAGCGTGGGGCGAAATGAGTGGAGCAAGACTTCGCTCACAGCATGATCATCTGTTGCGCGCACTGTGTAGCCAATGCGCTGTAGGGCAGTCACTACCGAGCGTCGATCGGGCGTATGGCGCAGAGTCACAAGAGCTCGGGGCATGCCAACAAAAGTCATCATAAGGCTCGTTTCTTCGGTTGAGCGACCAAAACATGGGCGCTGATTGCTGTTATTCGTTCCGAGGGTGGATCAAGCAATCCATCGCAACTTTCTGCAGATTTTTTTGGTGAAACGAGAAACTTATGGATACCTTGACGAAATCTGCATAGAAACTGAGCACTCGCTCGCAAATGGAACCACTCATAGGCATCTAGTCGTGCCTGACTATATGTACAGAGACCACTATCAGAAATTGATTTATGTCCACATCCGATAATCCCAACTTGGCAGATCTTCAGCCTGAAACCTTGGCTGTCCGCGGCGGTCGCCCGGATGGGCAACTGTCAATGGCCCCTGTTTTGTGGGCCTCAACAACGTATGAGATGGGAACCCTTGAAGAGGGGCGACAGTTAGCCCACTCGACGCAGGCCAAAAAGTTCTACAGTCGCCATGGAAACCCAACGGTCAACGCCTTTGAAAGTGCTGTCGCTGAACTTGAAGGCGCGCAAGCAGCCCGGGCATACGCCTCGGGCATGGGTGCAATTGCTGGTGTTATTTTGGGTCTGTGTTCCAAAGGCGATCACATCGTGGCGCAAAAACAGTTGTATGGCGGCACCATGCAGTTGCTCGCCGGAGTCTGTCCGCGCTTTGGCATCGATGTCACATTCGTTGATGGAACTGTCCCTGGCGCATTTAGTCAAGCCATCATTCCTGGGCGCACGATGTTGGTATTCGCGGAAACACCGGCGAATCCATTGCTTGATCTCGTTGATTTAGATGAACTCGGTGCCATCGCCGGCCCGATCACTGTTGTTGATGCCACGTTGGCAACGCCACTTGGGGTGCGTCCGCTTGATTACGGCGTGAACTTGGTCGTGCATTCGGCGACTAAGGCCATGGCTGGCCACAACGATGCCACTTTGGGTGTCGTTTCCGGTGAACGTGATCTGATTGATGCTTTGTGGGCCTTCGCCGTTTTGCAAGGTGCTTGCGCTTCACCCTTTGACGCCCTGAACGGTCTGCGCGGTCTGCGCACATTGGCTCCGCGGTTGCGCCAGCAAGGAGCGACGGCAGTCGCCGTTGGTCGGGCTCTTGAATCTCACCCTGCAGTGAATTGGGTGCGTCATCCCGGCCTTGAATCTCACCCGCAATTCGCCCTAGGTCAGCGTCAATACCGTATGCATGGTGGCGTTCTTTCGTTTGATCTCGCAGGGGGTTTGGAGGCTGGGTCTACATTCGTGAGCGCGGTGAAACTTTGCCGCCCGGCGACTTCCTTGGGCGGTCCCGAGACACTGGTGACCCATCCAGCGTCGACGACACATGCTGGAATGACCTCGGAAGAATTGTCGGACTGCGGAATCACAGGCGGGACCGTGCGCCTGAGTTGTGGCCTCGAACATGTCGATGACATCATCGCCGACATTTTGCAGGCTTTGTAGCAGATTTTTACCTTTTTGACGCTGTGAGTGAAAAGAGTTGCGACTAAGTTTGAGCTATGAAAAGAAAACTTCAGCCCGAAACAATTTTTAAGATTGCCCTGATTTTGGCTGCAGCAGCCAGCTTTGTATTCAGCATCAGCTTGTACTTCAGCGCCGAAGAAACCGACATCGCTGGTCGCCTCAACGGCATCTACGTCGGCATCTGGGTCCCTTCAATTTTAGCCCTTGGATCTTTTATCGTTGGAGGAAAGAAACAATCATGAATGAAACCGCAGTATTCGTTTTCGGTGGAGCCGTGAGTCTGATTGTCGCTAGTGGATCATTTCTCTACGGCACGATTGCTTTGCGAAAGTGGTACGCGAAGTCCGCCGAGTAATAGCGGATTTCTAAACGATATATGGATCTTGCCGAGATGGCTTGATGTCGTACTTGGCAATGGCCTGCTGAACAATGTCAGTGCTCACTGCCCCCGATTGTGCGAGTGCTGCAAGAACCGCGACAACGATATTGGGCATGTCAATTTCAAAGTGGGAACGTAGTGCGTCGCGCGTATCGCTGCGCCCCATGCCATCAGTTCCGAGTGCTGTAAACGAACGTCCTGGTACGAAGCGGGCAATCTGTTCAGGGACAATTTTCATAAAGTCGCTGACGGCGATCACTGGATCACTGCACCCGCTTAAGAGTGCTGTCACGCGCGCCACCTTGGGCGGATGACTGGGGTGAAGGCGGTTATGGCGTTCGACTGCTAAGGCGTCTTCGCGCAATGTCTTGTACGACGTGGCGGACCACAGATCAACAGCGACATTGAAGCGTGTCCGCAGTTCTTCAGCGGCAGCAATCGCAGCACCCTGAGCCGAACCGCTGAACAAAATCGTGGAGCGGTGTTTGACGTCGAGTCCACTTGGAGCGGCCGACCATTGATACAAACCAGAAACGATGTCGGCGTCTGTCACTCCTGCTGGACGCGCCGGCATTGGATAGTTCTCGTTGTACAGCGTGAGGTAATAAAAAACATCGGGATCAGTTTCGCCATTCGGGCCGTGAGCGCCGCCGTACATACGATTTAAACCATGTTTGACGAGGGCTCCAACTTCATAGGCGAACGCTGGGTCATAGGACTGGCAGGCGGGAACCGTTGAAGCCAAAACCAAACTATGTCCATCTTGATGTTGTAATCCTTCGCCCATCAAAGTGGTTCGACCTGCGGTTGCACCCAACAAGAATCCGCGTGTGCGCGCGTCGGCAGCTTGCCAGATCAAATCACCAACTCGCTGAAAACCAAACATCGAATAGAACGTGTAGAACGGCACCGTTGGCACACCGCGTGTGGCGTATGACGTACCCGATGCAATGAAACTACTCATTGCACCCGCTTCAGTGATTCCCTCTTCCAGAATCTGTCCATCGGTTGCCTCCGCGTATGAAAGCAACATGTCGTGATCAACAGGCTCATACTTCTGACCCTGCGAGGCGTAGATTTTGAACTCTCGAAATAGTGAGTCCATACCAAATGTGCGGGCTTCGTCAGGAATAATCGGCACCACGCGCGAGCCGAATTTTTCGTCTCGCGCTAAATTCCGCAATAGGCGGGTGAAACTCATCGTGGTACTGACTGCTTGCCCGCCAGACCCAGCATCAAATTCAGTGAAGACGCTGTCTGCTGGCAATTCAAGTGGTCGACGATCGCGAATGACTCGCTTGGGAAGCGAACCACCCAATCCACGGCGACGTTCCATGAGGTACTGATATTCAATCGAACCTTCTCGTGGACGAAAGTATGGAGGCATATCGCCTTGTAAGGCTGAGTCTGGTATTTCTTCGTTGAGGTGCAGGCGATCGCGCAATAAACGAATTTGTTCGGCGTTCATTTTTTTGATTTGATGTGTTGCGTTACGACCTTCAATATCGGGACCTAATGTCCAACCCTTAACGGTCTTACACAAAATGGCTGTTGGGCGTCCACTCCCTAAGTTTTGTGCTGCAGCGCGATAAGCGGCATATAACTTGCGGTAATCATGACCACCGCGTGGCAATGTACTGAGTTCATCATCGCTTAAGTGGGCCACCATCTGACGCAAACGTGGGTCGGGCCCAAAGAAGTTTTCACGAATGTAGTTGCCGCTCTCAATCGTGTATCGCTGAAATTCTCCATCAACGGTTGCGTTCATTTGATTCAATAAAACGCCGTCGTCGTCTTGAGCCAAAAGATTGTCCCACTTGGAACCCCAAATAACTTTGATGACATTCCAACCAGCACCGCGAAACACTGCTTCGAGTTCCTGAATGATTTTGCCATTGCCACGTACCGGTCCATCCAGTCGCTGCAGGTTGCAGTTCACAACGAAGACCAAATTGTCTAGTTGTTCGCGCGCCGCCAACGACAATGCTCCGAGAGTTTCAGGTTCGTCGGTTTCACCATCTCCGAGATATGCCCAAACTCGGCTATTGCTGGTGTCGTCAATATGGCGATTCATCAAATAGCGATTAAAACGGGCGTGATAAATGGCGCTGATCGGGCCAAGTCCCATGCTCACTGTCGGGAACTCCCAAAATTCGGGCATCAGCCGCGGATGGGGATAACTCGAAAGTCCCTGACCAGGTCGAGCGATTTCGCGGCGGAAATGATCGAGATCGTTCTCACTCAGACGACCTTCTAAAAATGCTCGAGCATAAATTCCTGGGGCTGCATGACCTTGAAAATAAATGTGATCGCCGGCATTGCCGTCATCCTTGCCACGAAAGAAATGGTTGAAACCAATCTCGTACAAACTTGCCGAACTGGCAAAGGTTGAAAGATGACCGCCGATTCCTTCGGCGTTTTTATTAGCACGCACAACCATGGCAGCAGCATTCCAACGGATGAAGGCGCGGATGCGACGCTCAATATGTTCGTCACCTGGGAACCACGGTTCGTGGTCCCGCGGAATGGTGTTGACGTAAGGCGTGGAAACGGTGGCGGGAAAACTCACTTGACTTTGTTGTGCCTTTTCCAACAATCTCGATAAGAGATAGCGGGCACGTACTTTTCCGTGCACATTGATGACCGAATCCAGCGAATCGAGCCACTCTTGAGTTTCGCTGGGGTCGGTATCTGGAAGTTGGTGCATGGAACCGTCAAACAGCATGCTGTCAGTCTCGCAGAGTTACCGATTGGTAGTCACCGCAATCCGCGTTTGAGTGTGAGAATATGGTCGGCTTATGAGTTCATCAACTGAGTTCCCCACACAGTCAGACTCGCTACTCGTGTATACCGACGGGGCTTGCAGCGGTAACCCTGGCCCAGGTGGCTGGGCGTGGGCCTTGGCTCCGAATGGTGCACGCCATGATTCTGGTGGCGAGAGTGGGACAACCAACCAACGCATGGAACTGATGGCGGCGATGGAAGCGATACGCGTCAATGCCCCAATCGCAGATGCGGAAATGAAGCACTTGGTCATCGTCAGTGATTCGACCTATGTCGTGAAATGTTTTAATGATCGCTGGTGGGTGCGCTGGAAGGCCAATGGTTGGCGCAATGCGAAGAAAGAACCTGTTGCCAATACCGATTTGTGGAAGCCAATGATTGCCATGTACGAAGCTTTGGATCCGGCGAAGAGGCCCAGTTTCCAATGGGTAAAAGGTCACAGCGGAGACCCCATGAATGACCTCGTGGACGAGTTGGCAGTACGGGCCTGTCGCCCCTGAACAGGTCTTTTGTGGTTAGTGACGGGACAAATTCAGTAGAAAGGGGTACGGTGCGAGGTACCTGAAAAGCTCCTCAACGAGCCCTGAAATCGCTTTAGGAAACCATTTTTTGGACCGATAACTCTAGGTGCGCAACTTAATGACGAGTATTCGACGAACTTCGCTTGCCACTTTCGGTGGATTGTTCATTGCCACCTCCGCGCTCCTCACAAGTCCAGTGAGTCCAGTGCGAGCAATGCCAACGGACTCTGGCGCTGGTGTAGCAATCGTGATTGAAGGTCAGGGTTACGGTCACGGACGGGGGATGAGTCAATACGGTGCTTACGGTTGGGCCACTGGCAGTTACGGCGACCAAACCATACCTGCTGAGCAAAAGGCAAAAGACTGGACGTGGATTCTTGATCATTACTACGGCGGTACTCAAAATGCTGTGACTAGTGCCGATCAACGAATGACGGTCTCTCTATCGGCCTATGACGGTTTACAAACAGCAGTCATCTCGTCGGATGGTACGGCCAGTGTTGTACTCACTGGTGGGCCTGTTGTTCCAGGAACTTACGGCTCTCTCGTGGCGCGCGAGATTTCATCGAAAGGGGTGCAGGCAACGTACACCTATCGCGTGTATGGCTCATCCGAGGTCACCTGTCCATCTGCTTCTGACCCCTTGACAACGGAATCTGGATGGAGTGTTGTGGGAGAGGGAACTGCCAAAGCAGGAAAACCGATTGTTACTTTCTCTGTGCCCAACGGTGATCTACCAACCACCGCGCCGGCGTCACTGCTTGGCGTGTGCGGATCAACCGGCAACGTCATTCACTATCGCGGCACGATCTTTGCTGCCAATGGTTCGGTTGGTGAAAATCGCACGGTCAACGATGTTCCACTTGAGCAGTATCTGCGTGGTGTTGTGCCACGCGAGTCGCCGGCCTCTTGGGGTGACACTGCTAATGGTCTCGGCATCAATGCGCTGCGGGCCCAATCGGTAGCGGCTCGGTCTTACTCGCTGGCGCAAGGCCGCTACACATATGCAAAGACCTGCGATACTCAGAGTTGTCAGGTTTATGGTGGGGCTGGTTCACGGAATACCGCTAAAGGCACTTTGTCTGTTCGTGAGGATTCGCGCACAGACCGCGCCATTGTTGATACAGCTTTAACAATCAGGGTGCGCCCTGCCTCCCCAACAGTTCCTGTAGTGACGGAGTTTTCTTCATCCAATGGTGCACGAAACGCTGGGGTGTATTTTCCCGCAGTTGACGATCTTGCGGATTCAACAGATGACAACCCGTATGCACAGTGGACGCGGGTTGTCAGTCTGTCGAATCTGGCGACCCGATTAGGTCTGAGCACGATTACCAAAGTTGAAACGATCCTCGGGACGCAACCGAATGTCACTCCCACATGGGATGTAAACATCAAGTTTTACAATGGCGAGCAAAGTGTGACAAAAACAGGAGCATGGCTAGCTTATGCCTACTCACTGAATTCAAAGTCAGTCAATGTGCGGCTTGTAACTCACAATTTCGTCAGTACCGATGATTTTGTATTTATCGGTGATTCTGTTGGAGAGAGTATCG
>ENA-UOYL01000323-UOYL01000323.1-marine-metagenome-genome-assembly--contig:-NODE-323-length-17534-cov-3.174028_pt1 | contig 17534 bp, 15 predicted proteins | sample MGYA00238173_ERZ767189 | MGnify/ENA primary metagenome ERZ767189 (study PRJEB28943, sample SAMN06267163) | marine metagenome | isolation source: Columbia River Estuary | place: USA:Columbia River Estuary... | reverse complement strand
TTAATTGTTTTATGTGATCCTGCTGGTTCAAAGTCAACCCGAATTATATCACCTTTTCTCACACCAAACAAGCGGTCAGCGCCGCCATTCCCTTTATTAGCTCCTTGATTAATAGCAATTTCCAATAGGCCTGCATGATTAAATATGGCTACCTTATCTCCTAAAATTACACTGTTGTAAGTTGGAGATATTTTTATTAAGTGATAGGTTTTATTATGATAGTAAATGGTAAAAGGCATGTTTTCTCCAAAACGATCGAAATCTTCTTTCGTGATGTTGGATATAAGATTTCCATAAGAATCAATGTGGATGACATGACCTTGAATGGAAAGTGCTTCAATAATAGGATTTTGTAATAAGGATTTTTTAAAATTTTCTTCAGCTGTACAAAATTGCTCCGCCTTTTCTCCTTTAGCAATTCGAATTGCAAGAGGTACTAAACATGTTTTTGTTGTAAATCGAAGCATTTCGAGATGCTCATGTATCGCAAGGTAATTATAAAACGCGCTCGGTTTTTTATCACCTAAAAAGGCACCAAAAAAACCATTGTCTGTAGCAATGAAATATTGATTTTCAAAAACTAAAATAGAGGGGTAATTTGGCGAAAAATTTTGTTGGTTATTTTCAATTGATGCTTCTGCGATTTTAGGTTCGCTATCTACGCCAATAATGTGAATCGTTCCATCTGGGAAATCAGTGTAACAGCTTCTCAGCTGAAAAGCCGCCTCTGAGCTATCGAATGGGCGTATGTCATGGGATACATCAATCAATATTGCATTGGGAAGTTGCCTGTATAAACTTGCTTTTATTGAAGCTACATAATGGTCTTTTAGTCCTGCGTCTGTTGTTAGGGTAATGATTTGCATCATGATTTTTCGTTCAGTATTGCTTTAATTTTTACTTTTACCAAAAGTAAGGTATTTCGCATAGATAGTAATAATCAAAATGTATTTTAATTGAATTTGGAAAGTAGAAAAATTATCATCGAAGGAATAAATCCGGCTGATTTATTTGGCATCAACAACATAAATCTAAAGCATCTCAAAACATTCTTTCCTAAATTATCGATTTTATCACGGGGAAATGTGGTAATAATTGAGGGTGAACAAGTGATGATGGATGCGTTTGAAGCTAAATTCGAATTAATTCAACAGCATTTTAATACCTATAATGTTCTCTCGATAAATAACATTGATAACCTAATGCTTGAAGATGGTGCCTCGCTTATTTCAAATGGCCAAGATGATGAAATATTAGTGCATGGTACCAGTGGAAATAAGATTAAAGCCCGTACGGTAAATCAGAAAAAGATGGTGCAAGCCGTACTTGATCACGATATGGTTTTTGCTGTTGGTCCTGCAGGAACTGGTAAAACGTATACCGCAGTTGCCTTGGCTGTTCGAGCTTTAAAAGCAAAGGAGGTAAAGCGAATTGTGCTAACTCGACCCGCTGTTGAGGCAGGAGAAAACTTAGGGTTTCTACCTGGCGACCTTAAAGAAAAATTAGATCCTTATTTAATGCCCTTGTATGATGCCCTGAGGGATATGATTCCTTCTGACAAATTAGCGAATATGATTGAGATGGGCATTATTGAAATTGCACCGCTTGCATTCATGAGGGGTAGAACCTTAGACAAGGCTTTTGTGATTCTTGATGAAGCTCAAAATACGACCACATTACAAATGAAAATGTTCTTGACGCGTATGGGCATGACAGCGAAATTTGTGATTACGGGTGACATAACCCAAGTTGATTTGCCCCTTCGACAAAAATCTGGGCTTAATTTCGCCTTAGAAATTTTAGAAGGTATCGATGAAATTGCCATTATCCGATTGGGCAAAAGCGATATTATACGACATAAATTAATCACTAAAATTATTGATGCCTTTGAAAACGCTGAGGCAAAATCCGCTTTAGATTAACATAAACTATGAAAACAAATTCTACTAGTACTTTTAATTTTGATGGGCAAATTGATGTTTACCATGGAAAAGTTCGCGATGTGTATACGCTCAGCGAAAATCGTTTGGTGATGGTCGCATCTGACCGAATATCTGCCTTTGACCATATTCTCCCAAAAGGAATTCCTTTTAAAGGCCAAGTGCTTAATCAGGTTGCGACTTATTTTTTAGATGCGACTAAGGATATCGTGCCAAATTGGTTAGTTGCTACACCTGATCCCTGCGTTGCTGTTGGTTATGCCTGCGAGCCGATTCGTGTTGAAATGGTTATCCGTGGATATTTAGCTGGGCATGCGGCCAGGGAATATAAAGCTGGTAAACGTATCTTGTGTGGTGTTGTTTTGCCAGAAGGACTTATAGAAAACGATCGATTGCCTTCGCCAATCATTACTCCAGCCGTAAAAGCAGAGGAGGGGCATGATGAAGATATTTCTCGTGAAGATATTTTGTTGCACGGACATGTTAGTCAAGAAGTATATGAAAAAATGGAATTGTATACTAGGGAGCTATTTCAAAGAGGAACTGAAATGGCATTTAAGCAAGGCTTAATATTGGTCGATACAAAATATGAGTTTGGTTTACTAAATGGGGAGGTAGTTTTAATTGATGAAATTCACACCCCGGATTCTTCGCGTTATTTTTATGCAGATGGCTACGAGGAACGTCAGGCTTCTGGGATGGAGCAAAAGCAATTGTCAAAGGAATTTGTGCGGCAATGGCTGATCGAGAATGGTTTTCAAGGCCTTGAAGGCCAAGAAATTCCTCATATGCCAGATGAATTTGTGCAAATCATCTCCGAACGGTATATTGAGTTGTATGAAAAAATAACGGGGAATCAGTTTGTTAAATCAGATACCACGAACAGCAATGATCGCATTTTTAATAATGTTCAGGCTTATCTTCAAAAGGAAATACAATAGTTTATTTTTTCTCTAAAACTTCCAAAATAGGCAAGCCTGTCATGGCTCCTGAGCGCTGTAAAAAAAGCAAATGGGTCAGTGTTGCTGAAATGTCAGTAATTTCTAATGGCCGAAACACATCGCTAGGCTTTAATCCACCACCATACCAAAGCAATGGAACATGGGTGTCGTAGTTAAAGGCTGAGCCATGAGAAGTGCCTTTAAAATCGGAATCGTCTGCTACAGGTAAAAATCCAGGATTCAACAAATACAATACGTCACCACTTCTATTAAAGTCGTATCCTAAGAACAGCATTTTTCGCCAGTTATCGCTGTTTGCGCTACCTTCCATGAGTTGTTCGGCGGTAAATACAGCTTTAACTTCTGCCCATTTTCTGATTTCTTGACTTATAAAGTCACAAATGGCATTGAAATCAAGTTGCAATGAATCAATCTCTTTCCGATTTAGGTATATGTTTTGATTTATTTCGTTCAGCGTAATGGGGGCTTTGAATTTTGTAAGAACAGCTAATTTCAGCTCTTCCATTTTCAATTTACTGGTATGATATCCTCCAGGAAGACGCAAATCCATTAGCATTTGAGGAATGGGAACAACGGCATGATCAGCAGTAAGAAAAAGGGTGAAGTTATCCTTGCCAAGTTTCTTTGTTAATTCCTTTAATAGTTTTTGTATTTCTAAGTCCATCCGCGCATACATATCCTCTATTTCCAATGAATAAGGCCCAAAGCTATGCCCTGCTATGTCTGGGGTTGAATAACTAATACACAGTAAATCGGTCTGTGCATCTTCCCCTAGCTTTTCATTTTTTATGGCCGAAAGAGCCAAATCAGTTAGTAAGCTATTACATGCTGGAGAAATCGTAAATCCACTAAAATCGGTGGCAGGAAAGGTGGTGAAATTATATGGAAAAACGGCGTCTGTTTTCCCTGGGATAATCGCCTCGTATTTGCTTTCGTCTTTATCGGCAGCTAGGTAGTTTTCCTTTGGGTATAAAAGCGTCCAATCCGTCAAGTAGGTTTTAGCATTTTTACTCGCGTTAAAGTCTTTTAGCCAATCGGGTAATTTATCCTTGAAGTAGGTACTTGTTGTAAAAGTGCCACTGAGTGGGTCAAACCAATAGCTCCCATCGCTTAAATGCCCACCTGGAAGGATGGCACTTCGGTTTTTAATGGAAAGAGAGATCACTTTTGCGCTTGGGTAGCTTAGTTTTAATTGATCGCTAATCGTATATGTTTTTAGATTTTTTGGCGAAGCTTTACCATACGCTGAAATTGTTCCAATTCCCGTGACAGACAAATCTTCTACGCAGTTAACATTAGCCGAAGTAGTTCGATCATACCAACTGTTGCCAATAATTCCATGATTATTTGGGCTCGTTCCGGTATAAATGGAGGCATGGCCTGGCCCAGTGTATGTTGGGACGTAATTGTAATTTACATTGCGGCAATTCACACCATTTTTCATCAGGGCATTAAAGCCACCTTTTGTAAAATGATGTTGATAGCGGTATAAATACTCGTAGCACATTTGATCAATGACGATTCCAACAATAAGTTTGTTTTTCTTTTGTGCTATCAGATTTCCTTTGAAAAAGAAGATAAGAACAAATAATAAAAGAAAGGATAATTTATCCTTTGCCTGGTTTTCCATTTTTGATTGGTATGACTGGTGATGTATTGCTTGGCTTATTTGTATTAATAGGAGCAGGTTTGTTAGTGTTGTTTGGCACCTTGATTTGGATCGGTTGGCTTGGCTTTACAATTGTATTGTTATTCCCATTTGTTTTAATATCAGTATTTCCTGGCTTTTCTTCGATGGGATTTTTACTTGGTGGTTTTGGTTGGGCTTCTCCGCTTGGATTTTTAGGATCTAAAATTTGATGCGTATTCGTATTTAATAATGGTCTTTCTAATTTATTAAGAACAACACCTTCCGTTGCTAATGATGGCGAAGGCACAGGATTCGGAGCAATATTTAAATACCCTTGATCAAAGATGCATCCTCCCATTTCATCGGGGCTTACACCCATTGCTTCGCATCTTTGTCTGGCCATGGATTGTTGATTAGCATTCAGATCTGCTACTGTTAGATGAACCATTGGGAATCTTCGGTCTGTAAAAGAAGCTGTATTTGTCCCGTTTGAATAATCAAATAATGTAGTCATGTCTGTTACTCTCCAATCATCTGCAAAACTTTGTGATAGGTAGCTTAAGTACTCTTTTTCAGCAATAATTGATGCTTGCTGCATTAAAGGATTCCCAAATGTTGAGAATGCTTGGTAGACAGGGGGCGATTGATTGTTGTTTCTACCGTTAAAGTCATCATTAATATTTTTATTCGCATTCCCAAGTAAGCCAGTATATGTTTGAGTACTGCACTCAAAAATTGTAACCGTTACATTAATGAAATTTGTACCACCACCAGCTCTATTATTAAGAATCAGCACTTCGCCCGTAGGCCAGGTTATGATGTAATTGCTTCCATTTAACCTAATTGTTCCTCCATGCGGTAAAAAATAGGTCCTTCCTTGTAATTGGATTGGCGCACCATCTAAAAATAATGGCGTAACATTCCGCGAAGGTGCGTCTTCAGCATAAAATCCTACTCGATCACCAAAAACATTCATGGCTACTGCCGAGTTCAAGGAGAAATTATCACTTTGTGCTTTTTGCCTCGCTTGAATCTCAAAGTTTTTATCGGAAGATTTTGATAATTCGAATTCACCTACTGTTTGAAATGAATAGGTAGCATTGTCAAAGGATTTTAAATGAGGGTCACCGTAGCTGCGGCCTTGTATTGTTTTGCAAAAAGTATTGTTAATTAGCGCTAAGAGTAAAGTGGTAAATGAGTTATTTGTTGGCTGCGCACCCGTGTTGTTGGTCTCAATATATTCTTTTAAGTCTTCCCTTTTTTCTTTAGGCATCAAACTCAATAGTTCATATGGCGTCAATTCTTCAGCAAAAGTTCTATCTGGAATGACTTGATTAGTTGACATCGCCATGATGCTTTCGGATAACCAAAGGCCTCGAATAGGATCCCAATCTTTCAGTTCGATTAAAATATTATCAGTTACACTGGGCTTTTCTGGTGAAGGAATGACCGGGGCCTCTTGTGAATAAGCTTCTTGAAGTATTCCTAGGAAAAAAAACAAACTGATTAATTTCATTTTTTGGATATTAAAAGTTGAATTTATGGATTTTTTAGGCTGTTTTTAAAGTTTTGTGCTTCTTTTCTTTTCGTTAAATTTCTTCCGCATTATCATTAAACTTATAACCGACTCCCTTTACAGTAGAAATCATATGATTACCAATTTTCTCTCGGATTTTTCGAATGTGTACATCAATGGTGCGGTCGCCTACAATGATATCTGATCCCCAAACGCTATTTAGAATAAATTCCCGCTTAAAAACAGTATTCGGTTTGGAAGCCAAAAGTGCTAATAATTCAAATTCTTTTCGGGGGAAATGAATTTCCACATTGTTTTTTAAAATCAGATAACGTTCCCGATCTATCAAAAAATTAAGGTGGCTTGTTATTACTTCAGGCTTAAAATTACGTCGCAATAAAGCGTTAATGCGACTTATTAAGACTTTTGGTTTTATCGGTTTCGTGACGTAATCATCTCCACCCGATTCTAATCCTGCTATTTGACTGTAATCTTCACTGCGGGCTGTTAGAAAACAAATGAGAATATGTTGATTCTCAAGATCGGATTTTATCCGCTCACAAAATTCAATGCCATCCATTTGCGGCATCATTACATCTAAAATAATTAAATCTGGTGCTGCGATTTTAACCAGAGCAAGCGCTGCTATACCATTTTCGGCACAGCTTACCTCATGTCCTTCTTGCTTAAGATTATACATGAGTAATTCTCTTATGTCTTCTTCGTCATCGACGATTAATATCTTGGCCATAACTTAAACGAAAGTACGAAGTTTCTTTATTAATATTAAAAAAATAACAAAGAATACTTAGCGGATTTTTTACATTGTCCTTTTACTCAGGCACATTTATGATTAAATTCGTTACTTTTAATGCTCCTTTTGCATTTTTAGCAAAACATACACACTAAAATCAAGACCTCGCAAATATTAGAAGGTAAAAAACAGTAAGACATGGAAATAAATATACTTTTAGCAGAAGATGATTTTAGTTTAGGATTTGTTATTGTCGATCAACTAAAATTAGATGGTTATAGGGTTACTCTTGCCACAGATGGCTCCGATGCGTTGAAGCGTTTTAATGAAAAACAATTTCACCTCTGCATTTTTGATGTTATGATGCCTAAAAAAGATGGTTTCACCTTGGCTAGTGATATTAGAAAAATTAATAGTGAAATCCCAATACTTTTTTTAACCGCAAAAACAATGACGGAAGATAAAGTTCAAGGATTTAAGTCCGGTGGTGATGACTATTTAACCAAGCCTTTTAGTGTGGAAGAATTGCAATTGCGTATAAAAGCACTATTACGTCGTGTAAATATCAAAGTAGATAAGCCCGAGGATAAAATAATATCGATTGGTCATTATGTGTTTGACACCGAAAATTTAAGCTTAACGATTCAAAATAGTAAAAAATCGTTGACTAAAAAAGAAGCCCAAATTTTAAAGTTATTATATAAATTCAATGGGCAAGTATTGCCTCGAGAAGTTATATTAAATGCTGTTTGGGGTCAAAATGATTATTTTGTTGGTCGAAGTTTAGATGTTTTTATTACAAAACTGAGAAAATATCTGAAGGATGACGATCGGATTGTTTTGTCAAATATTCATGGTGTTGGATTCAAATTGGAGATAATAAAATGACTAATTACCTCCTGCATCTGGAAACGGCCACCAAGGTTTGCTCTGTTGCCTTGTCTTTAAACGGGAAAGTAATTTCGCTTAAAGAATCGAATGAGGATCAATTTATTCATGGCGAAGCCTTAAGCACGTATATTATAGATGTCCTTTCTGAGGCAACTATTGAATTGAGTCAAGTCGTGGCTGTTTCAATATCTTCTGGGCCAGGATCCTATACAGGATTGAGAATTGGAGCATCAACAGCAAAAGGATTGTGTTTTGGCCTTTCTATTCCCTTGATTGCTATTCCATCGCTTTATTCGTTGATTGTTATAGCAAAGCAAAAGCACCCGAAAAGTACTATTTATGCTTTATTTGATGCCAGGCGCATGGAAGTTTTTAGTCAACTAGTGGATGAAAACATGACTGAGTTAAAACCGGTAGGCCCCGAAATTTTAGATGAATTAACAGGATCAACATTCGAGCCTTTCCTTGCTGTAGGAGATGGAGCACGGAAAGTTAAAACTTTATGGGAAGATAGAAATGTTGAGTTTGACGATACTATTTTACCCTCAGCATTGGGGCAAATCGAAATGGCCTATCAAAAATATAATATGGGGGATTTTGAGGATCTAGCTTCTTTTGTCCCAAATTATGGAAAGGATTTTCATTCAATTTAGTTCACGCGAAGATTCTTGGTCCAAACAGCCTCGTTTCCACAAACATCCTTGAGGATTAACTTAAAATTCATAAGGCCATTTTCTAGCGGTTCAAATACGCAGTTAATGAGCTTATTTTTTTTGTCATATTCAATTACTTTCCATTTTCCATCAATAAATAAGTTATAGCTGCTAATGGAAGTTTTTGAATCGTCAACTTTCCATTGAATGGCACTTTTAACTATACTAGTATCTGAAGCTGAAAAATTATGTGGTAAAATAGTCGGGGCAGTAAGATCTATACCAACTTTGAAGGTTCCTAAGGAAGGAAGTTCAGCTTCTAATTTACCATTGATAACTTGCGTTTTAAGGGCTTCTTTTTGTTCTTTTTCCCCTTGTAAATAAATGTATTGTTTGTCAATTGGTGCAGATTCGATAGGTATCATTGAAACACTTGCGCCATTATTTAGTGGCGTAATGGCTGTCCCAAGTTGAATTTTATCTTTCGTAATCACAAGTGTCTTCTTAAAGGGTTCAAATAGTGCATGTGGATTAAAACGGATTGCATTTCCAACCTCTTCAATGTAATAGGCAGAATCTGGCAAAAAATAAAGTGCACTCGGTTTCGAGGTAGAAACTATCGTTCCTAATTCCTTTCGAAAAACGATATCAAAATTGAGTGTGGACCTATTTTGCTTTGCATCAGTTAATTTTATCACTGTAGGAATCGAATCGTTTCCTCTTAATTGAATGGTTTGTAAGGGGGCTGATTTATAAATGTCCAAATCATTCGACGATTTATGTATTAATTTATGAATCTTCTTTTTGTTGCGTTTATATTCAGAGTAATCACAGTAATCATTGATTAGTTTATTATGGTCAAATGAAACAGTATCTATCCTACTATGGAAAATGCTATTCTCTCCGGCAATTAGTTCGTTTTCAAATAAGCCACATACGCTTAAATCTACTCCGATTTTATCAGTTCCTTCCACGCCAATTAACACCCGATCGGTTCCTTCCATAAAGTCACTTGTCAAGACAATTTTACCGGTTTTTATTGAATAATTTACGCCACTCTTGACAACTGCAATACTGATTTTTTTTTGGTTGAGGTAATAGCCATTTTGGTCGATGGGGTAAAGGTAAATTTTACTCGGAATGGGAGCATGTATATCGCTTATGTCAAAACCATGAACCAATGGATGCAAGGCCCTTTCCGATTTTGTGTCGCGTAATTCAAAATGTAAATGTGGGCCGGATGAATTCCCCGAATTCCCCGAATAGGCAATAAGCTGCCCTTTAGTAACCGGAATTTCACCGGATGTAAAAGTTATGTCTACCTCATTAAATTGGTTTTTTTCTTGATACGCTACTATTATTTTTTGAATGGACTTTTCAAATCCTGAGCAATGAGCATATACGCTGGTCACACCATTTGGGTGATTGACGTAGATGGCTCTTCCATATCCTAGGGGTGTTATTTTGATGCGCGATACATAACCTTGTTCGATTGAAAAGAGGGGCAATCCAACTTTTCCATTCGTGCTAAAATCCAATCCCATATGGAAATGATTGGGCCTAATATCACCAAAAGACGCTGACAATTTTAACGGAATACTTAGAGGTGAGTGGTAAGTTGTTTTGTCAACTTGTGACCAAAATATAGAAGAGGAATTGAGTAGGGTTATAACAAAAAGAACCTTTATTTTTTTCATATTCAAAGGTAAGGATTCAAAAAAAAAAAATACCTGCCTAATTATATTGTTATCAACTAATGTATATTAACTTTGTGGAAAGTTGCTGAAAATGACAGATCAAATTCAAAAAAGCATTTCTCTTTTGCGAACTAAGTTTATGGGAATCCATCAAAACTTAAGCAGCGCTAAAAAGGAAATTGATACTTTGAATATGGAAATAAAACAACTTCAATCGGATTTATACCTGTCGAAAGAGCGGAATGAATTGTTGGAAGAAAAGTTGCAAAAAGAAAGATCTGAAATGGAGGCAGCCAATAAACAAGTTGATAATGGTTCAGTGCCTTCTCAAGGGAGAAGCAATGAGCAAATTGACGAATTGGTTAAGGAAATAGAAATTTGTATAGCAGCGCTAAAAAAATAAGAAATGGGTAAAATTTCTTTAAAAGTGGAAATAGCTGGACGTACTTATCCACTCACCGTTCAAGAAGGGGAGGAGAAAAAAGTACTAAAGGCCGCCGAAGATATTAATAAGGCAATAAATCTCTTAAAAACGAATTACTCAATAAGTGATTCGCAAGATTTATTGGCAATGTCTTCCCTTCAATTTATGTTGAAAGGGGCTTCTAATAAAATAGAAAAGGAAATTGTACCAGCTGATTATTCCTCGATAGAACGAGCGTTACATGATTTCACGGAAGAGTTGAATCAACTCGACTAATACCTTACCACCGGCCAACTTGTAGTATTAATGATTAAATTAACATTAGTTGAAATGGAAGTGCTATGGATTGTATTGGGTTTAGTCGGTGGTGGCACAGCAACTTTTTTTGTTCAAAAGGTTTTGGTTAAATCCAAAAGTGAAGGGCTGATTAAAGAGGCAGAGCTGCAAGCTGAAAACATTAAAAAGGAAAAAATGCTTCAGGCTAAAGAGAATTTCTTGCGCCTTAAAGAAGAACATGAAGTGGCGATCAAAGATCGCGAAAGAAAACTGCAGTCAAATGAAGACCGTGCGCGTGCTAAAGAGAAAAACATTGATCAAAAATTAGAAGACCTTGGCCGTAAAGAAAAAGTCACGGAAGGCCTGCAACAGGATTTTGATGCTAAGTTCCAGGGCTTAGCCATTCGTATGCAGGAGCTTGATAAAATTCAAAGCAAGCGCGTTGCTGAACTTTCTAAAATTAGTGGGATGCAACCCGATGATGCAAAGAAAATGTTAATGGAAGTATTGACTGATGAGGCAAGAACAGGTGCGATGGCTCAAATAAAAGAAATAACCGAGGAAGCAAAATTAAATGCTAATCGCGAAGCTAGAAAGATAGTCATTCAAACTATTCAACGTGTAGCAACCGAACAAGCTGTTGAGAATGCTGTGTCTGTTTTTAATATTGAATCCGATGAGGTAAAAGGTCGAATTATTGGACGTGAAGGAAGAAATATCCGCGCTCTTGAAGCAGCAACTGGGGTAGAAATTATTGTCGATGATACGCCAGAAGCAATTATTTTATCGTGTTTTGATCCCGTAAGACGTGAAATTGCTCGCCTTGCCTTGCATCAATTGGTTTCTGATGGGCGAATTCACCCTGCTAGAATTGAAGAGGTTGTTGCTAAAACAAAGAAACAATTGGATGAGGAAATTGCTGAAACCGGTCGGAGAACTTGTATCGATCTTGGTATTCACGGATTGCATCCTGAGTTAATGCGAATGGTGGGAAGAATGAAGTTTCGCTCATCTTATGGGCAAAACCTTTTACAGCACTCTCGCGAAGTAGCAAATCTTTGTGCTATTATGGCTGCAGAGCTTGGATTAAACGTTAAACTCGCCAAACGAGCAGGTCTTTTACATGATATTGGAAAAGTTCCCGATGAAGAGCCTGAATTACCCCACGCTATTCTTGGAATGAAGGTCGCAGAGAAATTCGGAGAGAAAGGTGAGGTACTTAATGCTATTGGTGCGCATCACGATGAAATCGAAATGACTTCCTTAATTTCTCCTATTGTGCAAGTTTGCGATGCTATTTCTGGTGCTAGACCAGGCGCAAGACGAGAAATTGTTGAGACGTACATTAAACGAATTAAAGAATTGGAAAATTTGGCGCTTTCGTATGAAGGTGTAAGCAGTGCTTATGCGATTCAAGCAGGAAGAGAGTTACGTGTATTGGTAGAGGCAGAAAAAGTAAGTGACCAACGATCAGAAGAATTGTCTTTTACTATTTCGCAACGTATTCAAACCGAAATGACGTATCCTGGGCAAGTTAAAGTAACGGTTATCCGTGAAAAACGATCAGTGAATTACGCTAAATAATTGGTGAAAACTTAAGTTACGCTTCTTTGTTTTTAAGCTAAAGGTATTCAGTATGAATTCAAAATGGCAATTAATTGCAGGCCCTTGCAGTGCAGAAACACGTGAGCAAGTTATGGAAACGGCAAAAGGATTAGTGTCGCTTCAGCCAAGCTATTTTCGGGCAGGTATTTGGAAGCCACGCACCAGGCCAGGCGAGTTTGAAGGTTCGGGAAATCCAGCTTTAGAATGGATGAAAGAAGCCAAAGCGACGTATGGATTAAAAATTTGTACGGAAGTGGCAACTTCCCAACATGTCGAGCTAGCTTTGAATGCTGGTTTTGATATGCTGTGGATTGGAGCTCGCACCACCACAAATCCTTTTTCTGTTCAAGAGATTGCCGATGCACTTAGAGGCGTTGATCTGCCCATCATGGTGAAAAATCCAATTAATCCTGATTTAAAATTATGGGTCGGTGCCATTGAGCGTCTGTATAACGTTGGGGTTGTTGATGTCTCCGCCATTCACCGTGGCTTTTCCGTTTATGAAATCGCAAAATACCGCAATAATCCTAATTGGCAAATTCCAATCGATTTGAAACAGGAATTGCCTCAACTCCCGCTTTTGTGCGATCCATCTCATATCACAGGTGATGCCTCCATGTTGTTGGAAGTTGCCCAGAAAGCAATTGATTTGAAATATGATGGATTAATGCTTGAAACTCATTGTAATCCTCGAGAAGCATGGACAGATGCTAAACAACAAGTATCGCCGGCGGAACTAGCGGAGCTTCTGGCAAAATTGCATTTTAGGGATAGAAGGGAAATTGAGGAGGCAGAATTATTGGAGTTTAGAGCCAAAATTAATGCAATGGATGAGGCTATTATTCATTTGTTGACAGAAAGAATGTTTACTTCTGGATTGATTGGTAAATTTAAAAAAGAACATAATTTAGCGATCTTGCAGAAAGCACGATGGGAGGAGCTGCTTGTAAGTAATGTCGATAAAGCAGTTAAGCTCAATCTCTCCCAAGAATTCTCAATGCAATTGTTTAAGCTTATTCATCAGGAATCAATTCATATTCAGTCGCAAATTTTGAATGACAAAAATCATGAATAAAACCATACTTCCTTTTAAGGTTCAGGGAAGTATTGTGGCAAATCCATCGAAAAGTTACTTGCAAAGAGCTATTGTCTGTGCTGCCCTAGCGAAAGAAAAGACACATTTTTCAATTGATAATCCTTCCGACGATGTATCTGCTGCGCTTCGTCTTTTACCTGCTTTGGGTGCTTCCTATCAGAATGGAATAATCCATCCGTCTTCTTCTACGAATAGGCTGGATGAATTGGAGCTGTCTTGTGGAGAGTCAGGCTTGTTGCTGCGCTTAATGTCAACGATTGGATTGGGCTTTGCCAAACGGTTGATTCTTCAGGGTGAGGGCACTTTGCTTAATAGATCGATGGTTTCACTGGTAGATCAATTGCGAGCAATAGGCTTGCAAGTTGAATCCAATAATGGATTTCTTCCTGTAGTCATCGAGGGAGAAATAACGAATACTTCTTTGTCTGTGAACGCATCGGATAGTTCTCAATTTCTTTCGGGTCTATTAATCGCGCTTTCGCAAACACCTTTTGATTGTGTAGTGAATGTAACAGCATTAAGCAGTAAGCCTTACATTGATTTAACCCTCGATGTCTTGAAAGATTTCGGCGTAAGTATTCGCCATGAAGATTACAACACATTTTATATCAATGGCAATCAACTGATGTCTCCTCAAAAAGTGATTATTGAAGGTGATTGGAGTGGGGCGGCAAATCATTTGGTTGGAGCGGCAATTTCAGGTGAAATAACGTTGAAAGGATTGTCAATTATTTCTGCTCAAGCTGACAAAAGTATATTGGATGCCTTAAGCGACTTTGGTGCAATGGTGGAAGTTCATGAAGATAAAATTAAGGTAGAGCAAAATGAAAAACGACCATTTGTCTTTGATGCGACCCACTGCCCAGATTTATTTCCTCCTCTTGCAATTTTGGCATGCGCTGCAGTGGGCACGAGTGAAATTATAGGACTTCATCGTTTGGAGAATAAAGAATCAAATCGTGAACTTAGTATTGTCAAGATGCTGAACGTTCTTGGGGTGAATTATCGAATTGTTGCGGACAGCATCTTTATTGAAGGTAAGGGAAAGGTCAATGGCGGAACAATCGCAACCTATAATGATCATCGCATTTCGATGGCTGGCGCAATGGCAGCTTGTATTGCTTCTTCTGATATTATCATCGATAATGTTGCTTGCGTGTCGAAATCATACCCGAATTTTTTCAACGATTTAAGCGGTGTATCCTTTTATTCTTAGGAACTACAGCTTTACTATTCTTTTTGTCATCTTCTGCTCAGCTTGTTCGCTTTGTAGAAGATAACATCCTGCAGGAAAGTTAGAAAGGTCTATGGTCGTTTCTGAAGAGGTAGGGATAATCTCCATTAGGTTTTGACCAAAGCAATCCACGAGTATAATTCGGGTGGTTTTCTCAGTATGTCGAATGATTAATTCATCGCGTGTTGGGTTTGGAAAGACTTCCATTTCGTGGATGTTATTTTCTCCCAAACCAATATTATTGTCATTTCTGAATAATACATTATCAATATATACAACACCAGAGGCTACAGGAGCGCCAGAAATAATAAGCTGCGCGATGTGTTGGGTGCTATTCAAGGAAGTGAAATTACTCAATGGAATGTCGTAAGTGTTCCACTGTTCTAGGATAGGTACAAAGGATAATTCGTGTTCGCTGTCATCACCGCCTGCATAGGCCATATCAGCCCCAAAATCAACCAGTTTAATTTTTAAAGTAGTGATATTGGCAGTCCAAGCATCTATTCTGAGATGGGTCATAGCGCTTACATTAAGAATATTCGCACCTAAGGTTTCGATGCCTACGAAATTCAAATCTGTGTATTTCTTCGTGTCATTTCCGGCGATTTGTAAATTATTTAGTGTGCCTTGCGACCATGGAGCTTGCCAAGTGTCAACGCTTACGTTCGTGTAAGGATTACTGAACATGGAAATAACATTTGTAGCATTGTAAGTTGGTGTTGGGGCAGCTACCATCGGTTCCGCTAATGGAGGACCTTGACTGCTAAATTTGATGTTGTCGAAATAACAGATGTTGTCTTGGTTGCGTTGTTGAAAATCTGGAAAAACAATAATTTGATCAATGCCTGTAGACGATGGAGCGCCAATGATAGCGGTGAAATCAAAGGTCAATTCTTCCCATTGATTGACGAGTGTATTACTGACCAATATTTGGCCTGTGGAGGCACCAGAAGCTGTAGCAAACTTTATCCCAACAGGGCTGATAAGGGGTTTGTTGACCATTATTTTTACAATGCAATTACTCGCTGTTAAGGTGAAGGTTCCCAGGTTAGTTCCATGCTGTGATTCGCATCCTGCCCAAGGCATTCCATTTTGTTTAGCGGTAAATTTCGCGACCTGCGCTGAAAGATTTATCCCAGCAACTGATGGATTTGCAACGATCTCCAATGGGGGTTGATTGTCATTTTCAAATACGGTCCATGTCCAAAGTGTTCCGTATCCACCGGTTTCAAATGTTATGGGGCCATTTTGTGCAAAACAGGTATTAACAGCAATAAGTATAAAAAGGAGTAGCGCTTTTTTCATGGTAGTTGGTTTAACTTTTTGTTAAAAGTACAATAATGATTTGTAAATACCTGTTTTAGATTATTTCTTTTGACTGGTCTTAATTATATCACAAGAATATAATATATAACCCCGTTAATCATAGTTTCTCTAACTCACATTTATTTATGCGAACATAATGGTTTGTCCCGTTGGGATAATCTTGTGCATTTCCATTCAGTAAAAGAATGTCTATGTAGTTTGAATTTATGGAGCTTCCACCAGAAGCATTACTCAAGTACATATAATTTCCTGAAACAAAAGATGGTAAATTGATTTCTTTTAGACTTCCATCAAGCCCTTTCTTAATAAATAACCCATTATACTTGATACACAAGTAATATAAGATTCCTTGGTGTTCAATCAGTCGAATCCGATTGATATCATCCATATCTAATGGAATAGGAGTTTCGGTCGTTTGTCCGCTAGCATCAACTTCTAGTTGGAAGTAGCTTGATTTCCATTCCACCGAGGGATCAAGCAGTTTTTGATAAATACCAATCACCTTATTAGATGAACTCAGAAATAATTCGCAATTGTCTACTAATCTGCTTCGTGTAGCTGCCAAGGGATGGTTACTTAAATCACAAATAGTTTGGTTGGTCCATGTGCCATTAAATCGCTGGAAGAATTTATTTTTATAATAAATAGCGGGTAATCCGGGACCAACATAATCGTCTTGTACAGCCAAAACACAAGGTCCATTCGGTGTTCCTAATACGAAAGGGTAGTAGTAGGAATTACCCAAATTTTGGCCAGCCATTTCTTCGGTCCAATTTGGTGCATCAACATGCTTGTAATAGAGTTTAAGATCTTGGTACAATCCAAATGAAACATACAATATATCGTCCGCGCTGATGGATGCTCCAACGCGTATGTTGACAGTTTCTGAGGTTCCGGGCGTATGATCAACGATTAATTCTATAGTGTGGTTAATTATGTCACCACTTTTAGCATTTGGAAAAGAGTAGTGTTTTAGTTTTCCAAGCGACCCATTTTCTGTGGGATCAGTTTCCGTGGGTTCAAAAACGATTAAGTGAATGGTGCCTTTTGAATCGACCAAGATATTTGCAGGTCGTGAAGTAGGAATGCCTGCACCTTTCACCCAAGGTCCATTTCCTGTTTTACAATAGAGGTAAACGGTAGAGGGATTGTTTGCGTTGGGTAAGCCGTTCGTTAAATTATCATTATCGACAACAGTCATGAAGACCTTGTTTTCAAATCGAACAATTTTTTGCTGGTTGTATCCCCACCATGTCCCATTTTGTTCGTGGTACTTACTCCCAGGAATACTTTCAATGTGAACGTTAATATTACTCGAATCGTTTTTTTTACACGAAAAAAGAATCGCAATTATAACAATGAAAAGAGTAAAAAAAGAATAATTTTTTATAATGGCTTTTTTAAATGTAAATATAGCCTTAGTTCTCCATCAACTTAATCAAATTTAACGCTGATCCTGCCTTAAACCAATCAATTTGAGAGCTATTCTAGGTTTGATTCAATAAAATAGTATCTGTATTATCATTTGAA
>ENA-UOYL01000320-UOYL01000320.1-marine-metagenome-genome-assembly--contig:-NODE-320-length-17606-cov-3.325860_pt1 | contig 17606 bp, 30 predicted proteins | sample MGYA00238173_ERZ767189 | MGnify/ENA primary metagenome ERZ767189 (study PRJEB28943, sample SAMN06267163) | marine metagenome | isolation source: Columbia River Estuary | place: USA:Columbia River Estuary... | reverse complement strand
TGCGATAGACTTCACGCCTATACACACCTTCTCTAGATAACTTCCCGATAATGCTTTTCGTACTTTTTTGTAGCTGTTCTGACAGCCTTTCCACAGTCTCCCTTGTAGGTTCATTCTCATACTCCTCAATCAGCCGTCTTGTTGTTTCTGCTGTATAACTCATTCGTCCTCCAGTGCCTCAAAAAGAATCTCAACACCTTCGTCAGTAAATGTAACTCGTGCGAGTGTACTGTATTCTAAGAACCCAACGGGGATGTTTTCGTTTCCTACTGCTTTTGCATACTTGCTTAGAACTCTGTTGTACTTACCTTCCAGTTCATACGCTTCTGCTTCTAATTTGTTTAGGGTCTGATGTAATTCGTCTAGGCTCGTGTAGACCCCGTCGAGCTTTTCTTGACAGTCATATATTTCTTGTTCATAGTTTCCAACCAGGGGAAATTTAATTACGCTCATTCAGCTTCTCCAGCCACTCAAATTGCCCGTGAGTTGGGTTAAACTGAGCACAAGAGGTTGCTGCTGCGTCTAGCCTCCATGAGTTCTGCTCTGAAGTAGCCCCAAAAGCTAATCCGAGTATGAATGCAGTCGTTGTAAGTGTAACATAGCCAATAAAATTAGAAGTCAAGTTCTACTTCCTCCACTGGCCACAGGCCTTCGCAATGTGAAATAAAGTTCTCTAGCTCTTGATTGGTCGAATATGAAATAAACTCATAAATCAAAGCATCTGTTCCAAGTCGTTCCATAAGGTCATACATTAGTATTGTGTAATCTTCTTTTGTCATAGGTACTCTCCGTTTTAATATACTACTATTATACAGGTTCTAGGAAATTTTGTCAAGAAATTTTTTAAGTGAGGTATCAAATTAAAAAAATGCCCACATTGCGTGGGCTAAGGGCTTACTACTGTATGAGTGAGGCTGCGGATAGGCTAGGTTCTCGTTTACCGCTACTTAGGATCTTATCGGGCATATATTCCCGTCCCTGATTACCTCAAAATTGGTATAAATAAGTGATAAGGTTGCCATCCAACTACTCTTATCGTGTGAATCCACCCTAGACGATTCACCCCAGCACTCCCTTTTTACAGTGACTATATGCGTAAGTTAGCAAACTGGCTTTGTTATAGAGGGTGGCTCCCCGTATGGTTTGATTTACTGTTTACTCAGACGAAGCATACGTTGCGCTCTCATATCACGGCACTGAATAGTTTAAACACGGTCAGTGCGTCAGTGTTCGAGAGTCTTTCAAGTAGTGCAGCTTCAGATTTGCAACTCTGAAACTGCTTTGACTTGTTTTCTCTCTGTATAACGTATATTATAAAAGGATCACCACAAAAAGTCAAGAACTTTTTTCGCTTTGCTTATCGAGCTTTGACAGCATCAACCAGCAACTGCAGATCAGCCTTGTTTACTTTGTCAAGAGATGGAACAACTACGCCCAGAGCTTCTTGAATTTGCTTAATAAATACTTCTTTCTTAATGATTGGAGTGCCTACCTTAGTTACAGGAGTAGGTTTAACATATACACCAAGAGCTGACAGTTTAGCAATAACAGAACGTGGAGTCTTACCATGCTTGCTTGCAAGTGCGTCTACTGTAGAGCGTACAGGAGTTGCTTGATAGCTGCTCATGATGTCGTTGATCATAGCTTCGTTGTAGTTTGGTGATACTTTAGCGGTTTGGTTGGTGGTCATAATTTTTTCTCCCGAAAAATGTGTTTGGTTTCTTGTTTCAATACAGTTATTATAATCGGTTAGGCAGTTAAAGTCAAGAATTAATTTCCGTAATTGCCTCCATAAATTCGTCATACAATGTTTCTTCTACCTCTCTTGCCATTACTTCCCATGGTGATGTTTCATAGTCTTGATCTTCAAACATTTCGCCTCTCCACATTGCTACAGCAGGTTCTAGCTCTAGCTCATCTTCTGCGTATTGGCGGATATGCTCTAACTCATGAAATATAGTCTTTAGCCAGTTTCCTTGCTTAGATATACGAATTACGTACTTATAGTCTAAGTCTAAGCTATCACCAAAGTGACCTTCTTTGAAATCTCTGAGGATTACTGTCATGCGTGTTGGGCAATGCCATAAGCCTAGGCTACAAAGGCCATACTCTACTGCTGCACGTGCCATTGTACGCTCTTCTTGACTCCACACTTGTCTTGCTTTGGTTTTGACGTTTATTCTCACTATGGTCTCCTCAATTCAATATAGATATTATACCGGGTTGAGTTACGTTTGTCAAGAAGTTTCTGGTACCATTGGAGGTGGAACGTACTCGAATTCCGGGGGGCGCTGCGCGGGGTTTTTTCTGTCAAGTTTTATTTTCTCAAATTGTCTAAAATTTTCTACAATTATCTGTGACCAGGTCAAATCGTCGCGGGGTTGCCTGTAATAGGCGAAAGACTAATATGTGTGGAAAAAATTATGCGCGACCCCGCTGAAAGTGCTTGACTTTGGTACTCATTGACTTTACACTGGCGCGGGGAAAGACTTGGGCAAATTCAAATTATTTTGCGCACACCCGCAGAAAACCCTTGACTTTTGCACTCATTGACTTTATACTGGCGCCGCCGCGCCAAAATCCTCAGAAAAGACTCGACCATTTGCCCCAATTCCGGTCACACATTTCTGAGGCCCAAAGGGGCATTGATTGTTGACTTTGCACTGGCGCCCGCGCGCCAAAAATTTAAAAAAGTCAAGCTTTTTTTACGATTTTTTGAAAATAATTTGAAAAGAAAAAAAAAGGGAAAAAAGAAAAAAATCCGCAAAAAGCAAATTTTGCGGATTTTTGGTTTTTAGCGTGTTCCACGTGGAACATTTGCAAATGAGAATGGTTCTCATTTGGAACCTGGCATGATTTTTGCTTCCAAAATATCGCACAAGGTGGTAATCAGTTCCAGCCTACCGTCAGCCTTGTTATCGTAGTTGATGGAGTGCCATTCGCCTTGTGAGAGCATGGCTTCTTTCGCAATTGTATAATCGTTATATTGTGCAACGGCCAATTTATCATTAGGCGAAAGCTTCCAGTATTGCAAGGGCGACAGCTCTCTATTTGTCAAATTTTCAATTTGCGTTTTTTCGGTAATTGATAGCCAGAATTTCACAAAAATAACGTCCTGAGAATTTTCCCAAGCGTTCACATCGCGCATAAAATTCCCATATTGACGGGCAGAACACCAGCCGTTCACCTTCTGGCAAAGCGCACGCGAGTAGTGAGAGCGATCGAAAAATGTAATCTGCCCATTTTTCGGGAGTCGCTTTTTCCAAAATCGCAACCAATTTTTCATGGTGTTTTTATTAGGCTTCGCCATTGTGGACACATTGTACCAGTTAGGCGAAAGGTATTGCGTCAATTCGCGAATTGTTCCAGATTTGCCCGCGCTGTCGCGCCCCTCCAAAATAACGGCAATTCGCTTGCCGTTATTTTGTGCCAATTGGTTAAGTCTTGCCTGTTGAATTTGTAGCGCGTTCATCGTCCGATCTCCAGAAGTTTAGCCCGTGTCGTAGTTTCGAGAATTTTGGCGAGAATAATAGCCTCGTAGTCCCGTGCATCTTCTAACGCGGTATGGGGTTCAGGTGCAAGATCATTGCCGACAATATAAGTCGCCATGCTGTCAGCCGTAGTGCTGGCGAGTCCTGTTGGAGTCAAGCGGCGATTCTCAACGCAAAATTGCATATATTCCTCGTTCACAAAATGTCGCTTCGCGGCCTTCATTAAGCAAAAGCGAGAGCCGAAAATACCGAGATTTATTTTTGTGTTGCGGCATTTGCCAAAATCGAAAGCGATATTATAAGCAGTTAAAACAGGATCATGCTGGCCGCAAACGCGCTCCAACCATTTGTTAATAAGAGCGGGTGACGATATAGAGCGCTCACCGCATTCGAGCATGTCGTCATAGTGTTTAGCTCTACGCTTTGCGCTTTGCTCTGACCAGAAGTCGTCAGGGTTTGCGCTAGGGTCAGAAAATAGCGGCATTGTACCAAAGTGTCCAGAAACCATTGCGCCGAATTGCTCAACGATTGTGCCGTCCCGAGTCATGACAACCGCGCCAAAGTCCGCGACCGTTTGGTATCTTGTCGTCTCGGTATCTACAATTAAATAAGTGTGTTTTTTCATGATTATGCCGCCATTATTTTGTTGAGTGCGATCGCATTGTATGCGTCAATGTTGTTAAGATAAGCCATTTTTACCACGCTTTCGTTGTCGTCATACATTACAGCAGAGAGGCAAAAGCGCGCCCAAGATCTGCCCGTGTCGCTGGCATATTGTCGCAACAGCCTTTCCTTCAGCATCCAATCTGGCGAGCTGTCGCCCATTGGTCGGCTTAGAATAACTGGAACAAATAAACCGTGATCCTTTAAAAATTGGTAGTCATGCTCTCCCATTACCCTAGCGGTGCAGATTATAACCTCCCGCCCTTGAGCGATACGCTGTCGCATAGTGTCAGCCAATGGGAGCAATTTATCAGCCGCAATTTTTTGTGGCGTATTGTTTTCGATCCAATGAGCCAGATCCAGAGAGCCGTCCGCTTTGGTAAGCTGGCGGTGTGTTGAATCAATAACCGTATGATCTAGGTCAAAAATATAAGTCTGCATTCTATTATGCTCCCATCAAAGTGTAAGAAAAGCCGATAATGCTGGCGATATTCAAGCCGATCAAATTAATCTGGCGGGTATGAATTGCCTGAACAGTCAAACAGGTAAGTCCAGCGATTGCGAGCATCAGCCCACGATTTTCGCCCATCATAAAGGACGCGCCAACCATCATGAAAGAGCCAGACCATGCGATTAAAGTTATCATAATTTATTCTCCGTTGAGTGAGCCGATAGTATAGTTCGGCTCACTCTATAGGTCAAGTATTATTTAATGTTAGCCAGAACAGTTTCCAATTCTGCTTTCGTTAGATCGCCCTCACGATCTGGCAGAGCCAGAGCAGAGCGAATGTCTAGCAAGATTGCGGCCTTGTTTGGCTCATTAGATTTCGCTTTTTTAGCGGCAGGAGCTTTCGCAATGTATACTAGGCCGAGGCTTTTAGCTTTAGAGATTACGGAGCGATAAGATACCGTGCCGAATTCTGCCGCGAGAGCGTGAGCTTTTGCCAGATCCAGAGGAGCGGCCGCGGTGATTTTTGCATTCATTATTTCAGTGTAAGCCATGATTATTACCTTTTTTGTTTTAAGTTTGAAATTGAATTATAGTTTATGGCAACTGTAATAGCAAGGAAAATCCACCGCTAATTACAAGCGCACCAATGGCAAGAACGAAAACCGATTTTATAGTATAGTCAAGAACCTGTCGCATGGGTAGTGCCTCTTTGTTGTCCATGGTGCTATTATACAGGTATAAGCGAGGTTGTATATAGTTTTTTTAGAATAAAAAAGCATAACCAGGTGGGGGGTTATAAGACTTGGTTATAAGCCCGCCCAGCGCGCACCTCCTCACGTACAACTTTTAAAAAAACGGAAAACGATGTAATATAAAAAAAAATCTTGACAAATTTCCCCAAATCACAGTATAATATACACTTCGAAAAGAAGGAAAAATTATGTTAAATGTACTAAATTTGTATGCGGGGCTTGGAGGCAACAGAAAGCTATGGAAAGATGTGGCTGTTGTTGCAGTCGAAGCTGACCCGAAAATTGCAGCAGTCTACGAAAAGCTACACCCCGAAGACGACATGTTTGTAGAAGATGCCCACGCACTACTGCCCCAGGTTTATGACCAGTTTGACTTTATTTGGAGCAGCCCTCCATGCCAGTCTCATAGTTCAATGGCGAGAGCAAACTCAAGAACCGCCCCAAAGTATCCAGAGATGGATTTATATCAGCAGATTATATTTCTACAAACGTACTATAAAGGGTACTGGGTAGTAGAGAATGTCAAACCTTACTACAAACCTTTAATACCACCTACTTGTGTGGTAGGACGCCACTACTTCTGGTCGAACTTTCCGATCGTAGCGGAAGATGTATCACGCCCTGCCAGCTTTATAAACATGCAGAACTTAAAGGGAAAGAAGTCGTTACAGGATTGGCTAGATATACATTTTGAAGAAAAACTATATTACGGCACGAACCACGACCCTTGTCAGGTTCTACGGAATTGTGTGCACCCGCTGTTAGGTAAGCAGGTATTTGATTCCTTCTTAGCACTATAAGACCTGCACATATGCTGCCCTCAACTCACCGACTCAAAAAAATTTCTTGACATTTTTCTTCTGTTAGCATATAATTGCTATATTCTAACAGGAGGAATTTTCATGAGTTCATATTGGGGTTATCATTTAATGCTAGACTGTAGCGGGTGTAATGCAAATATTTCAGATCGTACTGCAATCTACACTTTTATTAAAGACTTAGTCGAGCGTATCGATATGGTTGCCTTTGGTGAACCTATTATCGAGCACCTGCTTCCAGGAGACCCGAAACAAGGGTACAGCCTGATGCAACTAATTACAACTTCAAATATCTGTGCACATTTTATGGATTTAGACGGTACAGCATACTTCGATGTATTTTCCTGCAAGGAATACGACATTGAGACGGTAAAAGAAATCGTAGCTGAGTACTTTGAGCCTACAAAAATGCGGGTTAACTTTGTCACAAGGCATGCAGACTAGTAGTGGCTACTTACTATAAAACAATTAACTTGCCTTTTCAGACAAGTGCTACCCAAAATCTGACTACAATCGATAGTGTTGAGCTTACGATTCAGTTTGATTATGGTGTTACTGTTACGCCTACAAACTGTACTGCAGTTAAGCTGAGTGGTAATGGTGGGAGTACTGGCGCTACCGAAGTGTGGCAGATTACTCCAAGCGGTACGGGCTCATACAATGTAGCTGTCTTTCAAGGATACTTTGCTAAAAATGCGAGCCTGTCTGGCACAGTAAGTACTTATACTGCTCCATCCGAAGAGACTTATGGCTATGAGCAGTATGACTCTAGTAATAACCTAGTTCTTGACTCGGGCACTCCCGTAGCGACCCTTATTAAAATAGATAATATAAGTTTTTACCTTGCTCCTACTTCATCGACAGCTGAACCTGGCCCATACTATAACTATGCCTTACCTGGCGTAACGTCTCAAGCAGACTTAGACAATAACTATATCTTCAACCGTATCACTGATACTGGGTTTAGTATCTTTGGAGGTCGAGGAACATTTACTTGGGAATATGTTTCTCCCGGACAAGTAAGAGCATATTACACAGTCGCATGTACAACTCTTTTCGGTGATCCTCGCCCCTGTACTTCTTTAGATGGTGAGCAAGGTAATTTTCAAATATATACAATAGGTAAAGCGTTATGAGTTATGGCATGGTTGTAGATAATTCCTTAGGCGAGCGAGTATTTGATACAAATAACTACGTAAGTCTTGGTTCCGCATACTACACAACAACAAATAGTCAATCGCCTGCTACTAAAACATCAGTCCCTGCTTACTGTAGGGGTGAAGATCAGGATGTAGATAAGCCCGCCTTATACTGGACAAATGTTGCTGCGACATACTCAAGCGTCTTTCAGATGGCTTTCTATGAAAGCGATACCGGTGGCTACAAGAGTGCTGAAGACGCGCAAAAATTTAGAATGGTACATAACGGGGTTGATTATATTTTTCAGTCTGCTGACTTCACTCTTTATGGTACTAGCCCTAATCAATACCGCCGATGGAACTTTGACAAAGATGTTTCGTCTTTTCGCTTTCCTTCAGCCTCTCGCACAATTATAGAAACTGATAAGTATTATGCCAAACCGCTTATATATGCTAGGCCTCTATCTTCTGGGTATACAGGGCAGTTTGCTATTTGGGGAGATGCAACAGGTTTTTGGCTTCAGGATTACGATCTCTCAAATAACCTGAGAGCGAATGGCACTAACTCATTCGAGATTATGATATGTAACAGCGGAGAAGAGTTTGGAGGTATAAACAATACAGCAAAGTATACTGCGGGGTCTTCCAACTACGGAGTACTCTGCCAGACAGATGATACGATGCAATATACTCCAAGTAGTTCTTTATCTTCTTTTACAACTTTCGATAGTAGAGCACGACCAGCAGAAATAGTTTTAGTTGTGGGGTGGGCCGGAGGAACACCTGGAACAGCTACTACATATGCATTAGGAGGCTTAACTACTTCAAGTGTTAAAAGATGGTGTTTAATGAATAGCACAGATCAATGGAAGTTTACAGGTACCAACCAAGAATGGAATGTAAAGTATAAATGGTTATCAAATAATAACATATCTTTAGTATGGACAAGCTCTCAAGCAGCGCACCTATTTCTCTATACTGAAGATGCACTCACAAGCAAAGCACCCTTTGCAGTAGCAGAATTCGGAGCAGGCGTATGAATTATAAATTAACAGTAGATACAAACGGAAATATACTAAATCAGTATAGAACCTCAGAAACTCAACCCGACCATAATACGGTAGATGAGGATGGTAATATACGTGTAGACTCCTTATTTTTACGTGATCCTATAACCCACTACTGGGGTGGAGAGGGTTGGCTGTACCGAGAAGCCCCTCCAACAGACTGGCACGTCTGGGAGAACGGAGAGTGGGTAGAGTCATTAACGAAAAAAGAAATAGTAGAACTACAAGCAATGTTAGCAGTTCGTCGAACACGAAATGCTTTATTATATAAATCAGATTGGACTCAACTTAATGACGCGCCCCTAACTGATGAGAAGAAAGCAGAATGGCTTACTTACAGAACAGCGCTAAGAGATATAACTAATATAATAGTAACTAATGAAAGTTTAGTGTCTTGGCCGGTAGAACCATCCTAGGAAAAAATATAACTTGACATTTTGTCCCAGCTAAGATATACTAGGACAAATAAAGGTACCTCTAATGAAAAACTTAAAACTTTTGCTTGTTCTACCCTTACTCTCTTGTTTAGCGGTAGCACAGGATGACGTTATCGTCACAGACTCGACTACACGAAGCGATGTGACGTCTTCGTCTACTACAACTTTGAAGTCGCCACCGCCTTCAGCAATTACACCTACAATGAATATATCAAACTCTGATTTATGTACTGTAGGTGTAGCGGGTGCAGTGCAAACCCAGATACTGGGTATTTCCGCAGGTACTACCATGCGTGATATGAATTGCGAGAAGTTGAAGAATGCAAAGACGTTATATGACATGGGCATGAAAGTAGCAGCAGTTTCAGTGATGTGTCAAGACAAGCGCGTCTTTGATGCAATGATGATGGCTGGAACACCTTGCCCATATGATGGTATGATTGGAGCAGATGCAAAGGCTGGATGGGCAACTAATCCCGAACTGCAACCAGGCGGTGAAGAAGCGGAGAATATGGATGATACTACGAAAAAGACACTACTTGGTACCGCTGGTGTTGGTAGCTTACTCCTCTTACTCCTCCTCTGAGGTAGTATTTGGATCAACCAACCCTACTAGTGGCTACGACTGGGTAATGACTAATATCTTGCCGCAGCAGGCAGGGTTAACCGTAGGTTCAGTAATATATCGTTATAGCGTAGATAAAGTAACAGAAGACCCAATGCTTGTACACGTTCAGAATGAGAACGCAGCGGGGTCAGGGTATATCTTTCGATCTACAGATGATTGGTCAGGCTTACCAGGCAACACAATCAACAAAGCCGTATCTGTAGGTGATGTTCCTCTTGAAAGCTGGGGAGCGGGGTCGATTGAAGTCGAAGGCATAGGAACTGTAGAAGATCCAACTGTTGTCTATACTTATCGGTATGATAGCTGTTTTGATCCACAGAGTGATCCAACCTGTATTGGCTATGTAGCTCCAGTAAACTACGAAGATACATTCTCTTACGTTGATCCTTTGAGCGATGAATTCATTCAAGCAGAGTTAGCACGAAAAGCAGAGATCGAAGAAGAGGAAGAAGCCGAACGTAAAGCACGAGAAGGCGAAAAGAAAAAAGAAAAGCTCGAAGAGCTACTTGGTGGTATAAATACCGCTATGTTAGATGCTCAAGCTACTGCACAAGCAGATGCACTATTTTCGATGAATTATATGCCTGTAGGCTATTATTCATCAATACCCGGAGGTAGTTATGCCGACACTCTTAAATATCAGGATAAGCAACTACCATCAAACAAGAAAGGCCGCAGAATAGGTCTTGCTCAACAACTACTACATGAGGAGATGGTTGAATCACAATATGATTCAAAGAGTGCTAAATAGCACTGGAGATAATTTATGTTTAAGAAAACACTGGTAGCTGCTGCATTACTCGCATCTAGCTCAATCCTTGCAGAAGTTCCAATTTCAGGAACTGTAGCATCCAAATGTGTAATTACTACAGACACCCCCGGTATCTACGGTAACCCTACGCCCAATATCCTTAGCACCGATCTAGTTGACGGTGGTATTCCTCCAGTTATTCGCTTTGATATTATTAGTGCAAACAACTATAAAGCGGCGATCACTATTCCAAATGAATTCTCTGCTAGCCCCGCGCTTAGCGATACAGTGAACTGGGACGGGTCTGCAGTTGTTGGTGAAGTCAGTGATGCATCAATGGCAGCCTTTGAAACTAATAAGCGTGTCTATAATAATACTACTGAGTTCGATCTTACCGTTGCGGGTAGTGTCTGGTTTGATATTACTTCTATTGCAAAGTATGGCTTTGATAAAGCTTTCCCGTCCGGAACATATAGCTCCGTAGTAGAAGCGGAATGCGTAGCACTTTAATACTACTAGTATTTCTGAGTGGCTCAGTAATGGGCCACCAGTTTACTCCTACTTATCCAAAGTTAAAACCTTCTTATGTTCAAGGAGTTTTAACTACAAAAATGGAACTCTTTAATACTCGAAAAGATATAAGCTATTATTCAATTGGAGTTTTTGATAAGGATTGGAACAAAGTAGCCTTTGCTACAGATAGTCGAATTGTACAAATAGGTTACCTGAATAGAAAGTCTATAGACGTGTATATTCGTAGCCTCGATAAAACAAGAGCTGTATACATATGCTCTCAGTCAAAAATGCTAGAAGGCTATAAACAGTCTACGATAGTATCCTCTAAAATCTGCTCGAAGATAAAGTAATGAAAAAATATATAATTGTATGCCTACTTGCAAGTACAGCAGCTTGGGGAGACTCTAGCTCATTAAATGTGGCTATACCACAATCTCCACAGACTTATCAGTCTGATAGATTTCGAGCCGGAGACTTAGACTGTTCAAATGCAATAGGCTCTTCTACAAATGTAGAGTTTGGGGTAGTAGGCCTCTTGAACACTCCAAACCAGTTTGACCCTTACAATACTGAGGTAATACAGAATCAGCTCAAGCCTCAGGTAGCAGATGTCGGTGTATACGCCCGAATCACAATACCCATTGGCGGGCCGAAAGAAAGAATTAATTGTAATACTCTTTATAAGCTTGAACTTGAAAAGAAAAGACTTGAAGTTTATAAACTACAACAAGAATTAAATAACTTAAGACAGTTAAAGTTCGTAGAGGAATAACAATGGCAGAGTTTGAAATTGGAGGAATGACGTTCCGAGGAGGAAAGATGATGATTGTATTGACAGCATTATCTACTCTTGGTGGCTCATCCTGGGCCGCTTTCGAGTTCTACAAAGATTACATGGATATGAAAGAGATAGTAGCTAACATAGATGTAGGCGCTATCGAAGCACGTAATAATGTTATTGAAACTAAACTAGACGAAGCAATTGAATATACACGAGATATTAAGTCTGGTCTTCGAGATGATATTATCTCAATCGAAAAACAGGCAGATCGTGTAGAAGATCAGGTACGTGCTTCAGAAGAGAAAGTACGAGTAATGATTGATAAGGCAAACGAACGCTTTGAAACAAAACGAGACTCCTTAAAAGCAGACACTGATAGAGACATGAAAGAGCTAGAAGAACGTCTAGAGGCTAAACTGCAAAGAGCCTTAGATAACCCCTTGTCAGATTGACCTTACAAAAAAAGTTCTTGACAATCAAACCCTATAAAAGTATAATGTAACCATGAGTAAAGAGATAACCACAATTTCCCCAGAAGGCTTGGAGATAGCTAATTGCTACTTACAGTACGGCAACATTCGTGCTGTCTGCGATTATATGAATGTCGCAGAGAATAAGGTAGTAGATATACTCAATAAGAGAGATGTTAAAAGATATATTGACACCGTATATCTCGATATGGGATACAGGAATAAGAATAATATAGCGAGTCTCTTAGATGAGATGATAAAAAGTAAACTAGACGAGGCTCAGGAAACTGGCGTATACTCTTCTAAAGATCTTGCCGACCTTCTGCAGATGGCTCACAAAATGCGTATGGATGAGATTAAAGCAATGGCTGAAATCGAAAAAGCGCAAAATGCTAGTAGCATACGTAATCAGACAAATGTTCAGATTAACGAGGCTATGCCATTTGGTCAAGGGAACTATGGTAAGTTAATGGAAAAATTATTAAGTGGAAACGAGTAACCTAGAGTCTTTATTAAAGCAACACCTCGCAGCCGATCAAGCTCGGCTGGATCGTATCGAAACGAAAATAGACAAACTGTCTGACACTGTAGTCGCACTCGCTCGTGCAGAAGAGAAGTTATTTAATTTAGAAGCCTCTCGAATGAATATTCTCGACACATTAGACGAGCATGAAGAGCGGCTTGATAATGTTGATCGACGCTTAGCAGATGGAGCAGTCACACTAAATACTATCACTAAGCTAACATGGGTAATTGTAGGATCGGCTTTAGCAGCCTTATTCGCCGTACTGATAAATTAACCTAAGATAAAGGGAGAAATAAATGATTTATGAAAAACGTGGTCAATGGTGTTGGAGAGATTCAAACGATAAACTATATAAATTCAAAACAGAAGAAGAAGCAATCGCCGCAGCGGGCTTTCCTATGCCCCAAGCAGAGCTAAAACCTTTGAGCTCGTGGTTAGAGGATCTTGACGATGCCGAAGAAGAAAGCGAGTAGGCCAGGATTATACGCAAATATTAACGCAAGAAAGAAACTAGGTATCAGTCGCAGCAAGAAAAAGTCTACGATATCTCCTAAAGCGTTCGCAGCTATGAAGAGCGGATTTAAAAAGAGGAGAAAGACCAGTGCCCGTAAAAAGAAAAAGTAAAGCAAAAAAGAAAGACTCTCGTCTAGCTCGTGCAAAAGTATCTGGCTTTAACAAGCCAAAACGCACTCCAGGCCACCCTAAAAAATCCCACATTGTTGTAGCCAAAGTAGGCACCAAGGTAAAAACTATTCGTTTCGGCCAGCAGGGAGCTAAAACGGCAGGGAAGCCCAAGGCTGGAGAATCAGCCGCTATGAAGAAGAAACGCGCATCATTTAAAGCACGCCATGCAAAAAACATTGCAAAAGGCAAGATGTCCGCAGCATACTGGGCAGATAAGGTAAAGTGGTAATGGAAGAAGAACTAAAAGCAGCAGGCTATCACCCAGCAGATACTAATGGAGACGGATGCGTCACCGCAGAAGAGCACGCAATGTATATGGAGTTCAAAAGAAAAGAACTCGAAGATAAAGATGCACAGCGTGATGCAATTCGTAAGATGGCATGGTTTTCCTTAATTGGTTTACTTGTTTATCCCGTGGGTATTGCGATTACTTCATTACTAGGCATGGACAAAGCTGCCGAACTAATTGCTAACATTGCACCTACTTATTTTGCCTCTATTGCAGTACTAGTATCGGCGTTCTTTGCAGCGGATGCGGTAGGTAAGAAATGAGACTAGCTCTTGTTTTAACAGCATTACTTATATCTGCTTGTGGCAGTATCCCAAGCTTTTATGATGATAACGAATCTTTACTTGCTGTAAAGGTTCGTCATCAAGTATCTCAGTTAGACTGTTCAGCACCAGACAAAGCGCAAATTCTAGAACTAAAGAAACAAGTTGATATACTTGCTTTATACTCTGACAGTAAGAAGTCTAATGATATTGGAGAGCTTATTGCTCTTATGCAAGAAACATCTAATGGCTTATATAATAAAGAATCTTTTTCTACACCATATTGTAACTTGAAGAAAAAGGCCCTTGAATTACAAAGCAAAGATATTGCTAGCGCAATAATGAAGAGATTTTAATGAAAGAGATACTTGAACTAGTAAACAGCGATAATAAAGAGATGTCTGCCGTAGCAATTATGCTGGTTGACCTCGAAAAAGACTTTACATCTGGGTCAGTAAGCAAGGACGAGTATATAGAAATACTCAAAGACTTAGAGAATACGCACTCAGTTAAACAAGGCGGCGCCTCTATTGAGTTAAAAGGTACACTGTTGAAAGGTATTTCAGCATTGTTAAAGTTAGCGTAGGGGTTAAATTATGATAGGCTTATACGGTTTAGACATTGCACGTGCGGCAGAAAGAGATTACACAAGCGAACATAAGTTTGGATCTAATCCTAACCTCACTTCAGGCCTTCAATCTATTTGGTCTCAAGGTGGTTTATATCCTTGGGGAGAGTTTGACGCAGGAGCAGTAACTTTATATATAACTAGTACCAGCACCTCCGATACTTCTACTATTAAGATTTTCGGCCTTGACAGTAACTGGGACTTACAAAGCGAAGTTCTCACTATGTTAGGAACTACTACAGTTCCTACTGTTAAAACATATAAGCGCATATATCGCATGATATATGATCATACTGGAACAAACGCAGGACTCATTACCGCTAGAACAGTTTCAGGAGCAGGCACAGTGGTTGCTCGTATAGATACAGGTGTTGGGCAAACACTAATGGCAGTATATACGATACCAAAAGGCTATAATGGTTACTTGTGTCAAAGCACTGTAGGTATTGGAAAGGGCGGCGACGCTTCCTTCAGACTATATATCAGAGACAACCACTATGGAGAAACCGCTTTTAATATTAAATCTGATGTAAACTTGTACCAGTCTACAGTTTCCCAAGATTATACCGTACCACTTCGTTTCATACAACAAACCGATATTGATTTTAGAGCGTTGACTTCAGGAAATAACTTTCATGCCACCGCATCCTTCGACCTAATACTAGACAAGACATAATAATATGGCAATACAAATCAGTCGCCGGGACATCACCGGCGATTACCTACTAGACTTCCCCTCTGAGGATAAGTTTCTAAAACTTCCTGTAGAGCCATATCTTCAGTTATTAAATATTGAACCCCTTCCTTCGCAGATAGCATTAATTAATGCTGTTAACTGCCCTAAATACCGTTTTATTTGCGCAGCTCTTTCGAGACGACAAGGTAAAACGTATATAGCAAACATTATAGGACAACTTGTATCTTTGGTACCTAAGTGTGCTATTCTTATTATGTCACCTAACTACGCACTGTCACAAATCTCTTTTGACTTACAAAGAAACTTGATTAAGCATTTTGATCTAGAAGTCACTAAAGATAACGCAAAAGACAAGGTGATTGAAATCTCTAATGGTTCTACAGTCCGTATGGGCTCCGTGAACCAGGTTGATTCTTGTGTTGGTCGAAGCTACGATTTAATTATATTTGACGAAGCAGCGTTGGCAGACGGTCGTGATGCGTTTAATGTCGCACTTCGACCAACACTTGATAAACCGAATTCAAAAGCAATCTTTATTTCTACCCCACGGGGTCGTAATAATTGGTTCGCTGAGTTCTTTGATAGAGGCTTTAGCGAGGAGTTCCAAGAGTGGGTTTCTATTAAAGCAACCTATCGAGATAACCCGCGTATGGCTCAATCAGATATTGATGAAGCACGTAAGTCTATGTCAGAAGCTGAGTTTAAACAAGAGTACGAGGCTGACTTCAATACCTTTGAAGGTCAGGTATGGCCATTCGATCATGAGTTATGTACGGGTAACTTCGAGGGTTTAGACTTATCAAAAATGGATGTGTTCGCAGGCCTTGACGTTGGTTATCGTGACCCTACAGCCTTCTGTGTAATCGCATATGACTGGGACGAAGAAAAGTACTACCTCTTAGATGAATACTTAGACGCAGAACGTACAACTGAACAGCATGCTGCTGAGATAAGCCGCATGATTGATAAATGGGATATCGATTATATCTATATTGACTCCGCAGCACAGCAGACACGTTTTGACTTTGCACAACAGTATGATATTAGTACTATCAATGCGAAAAAGTCAGTATTAGACGGCATCAGTCACGTGGCAGCTATTGTAGATAATAATCGACTAATGGTAGATCAAAAATGTTTAGAGACATTAGCTTCTTTAGATCAATATCAATGGGATCCAAATCCAAACCTGGCAAAAGAAAAGCCAAAACATAATAGAGCATCGCATATGGCAGACGCCTTGCGATATGCTTTATACTCATTTCAAACAAGCAACAGCGGGTTTTAGTGATACCTATTGAAAAATAGTATTTGACAATATACCTGCTACACGATATAATTCTGGTATTGAAAAATGGAAATGAAAAGAGACCGAATAAAATACATTCGTGATAGAGCTAAATCAAAGTACAACAAAGGCTCGGAATGTCGTATTTGTGGAGATACTAGGGAGCTAGATTTCCACCACTATTATAGCCTCAGTCCGCTTTTAGCGAAGTGGTTAAAAGAAAAAGAAAGAGTAAGACCAGAGCACTATACGAATGAGTATATAGTTATCTGGAGAGATGAGTTTATAGAAGATATGAGTAAAGAGTTATACGATGATACTGTTACTCTATGTCACTCACATCATTTACTTCTACATTCCCTTTATGGTAGAAATCCAAGTTTAGGCACTGCTACAAAGCAAATGAACTGGGTTGAGATTCAACGAGAAAAACATGGCATGGTATAACCCCTTTAGTAGTAAAGCAGTTAGCCAGGATGAGCTTTACGAAAAGCTTAATCCGGCTCAGCCTTATTACGATAGTAAAGTAGAAGCATCTCGTGAACCTATTTATAACTATGAACGGGCCTACGAAGAATTAGAAATCGTTAACAGAGCAGTTAATATGCTCGTTGACGATTGCGCAGAAATACCTGCAACCGTAGGAGACGCAACTAAAGGTAATAGTGTAGTTAAAGGAATCAAACGCTCACGTGTAGAATTGCTTTTAAATATAGAACCAAACCCTTTCCAAGATATTAATACATTCCGTAGAAACCTAATCATTGACATGATTATTGACGGTAATATCTTTATTTATTTTGATGGTGTACACTTGTATCACTTACCCTCTGCGGATATGACTATCCACGCAAGTGATACTACATATGTAGAGAAGTACACTTATAAAGAGCGTATCACCTACTCTCCTAGTGAGATTATTCACATCAAAGAGAACTCTTTTTATTCTATCTATCGTGGTGTGCCGCGCCTAAGTCCCGCACTACGTACGATCCAGCTTATGATGTCTATGCGTAAATTTCAGGATAACTTCTTTAAGAATGGCGCAGTACCAGGATTAGTTCTCAAGAGTCCTAATACTTTGTCAGAGAAAATTAAAGACCGCATGCTTCAGTCATGGCAGGCGCGCTATAAACCAGATGCTGGCGGTCGCAGACCTCTTATTCTTGATGGCGGTATTGAAGTAGACAAGATTTCAAATGTAAACTTCAAGGAGCTTGACTTTCAAGCCGCTATTAGTGAAAACGAAAAAATTATTTTAAAATTA
>ENA-UOYL01000318-UOYL01000318.1-marine-metagenome-genome-assembly--contig:-NODE-318-length-17696-cov-3.964584_pt1 | contig 17696 bp, 15 predicted proteins | sample MGYA00238173_ERZ767189 | MGnify/ENA primary metagenome ERZ767189 (study PRJEB28943, sample SAMN06267163) | marine metagenome | isolation source: Columbia River Estuary | place: USA:Columbia River Estuary... | reverse complement strand
CTGTTAGCATCATCATGCTCTAAGAATGGGATTAATGAAGCTGCAATTGAAGCAATTTGATTTGGAGCAATGTCCATCAAATGTATTTTTTCAGGATCAAGAATAGGAAAATCACCTTCGTAACGTGAAGTTATTTTTTTTGTAATAATGTTTCCTTTATCATCAATGTCTACATTAACTTGAGCGATATTTTTTTGATCTTCTTCTTCAGCAGTTAAATAAATAATAGGTTTATTAATATCTAATTTACCATTTGTAACAGTTCTATAAGGTGTTTCAATAAAACCTAATTTATTTACTTTAGCATAAACACAAAGTGATGATATTAATCCAATATTCGGACCTTCGGGAGTTTCAATAGTACATAAACGGCCATAGTGAGTATAGTGAACGTCACGAACCTCAAAACCGGCTCTCTCACGACTTAATCCTCCTGGCCCTAGTGCCGATAAACGACGCTTGTGAGTAATCTCTGATAAAGGATTTGTTTGATCCATAAATTGAGATAACTGGTTGGTACCAAAGAAAGAGTTGATAACCGATGATAATGTTTTAGCATTAATCAAATCGATTGGTGTAAACACCTCGTTATCTCTAACGTTCATTCTCTCACGGATAGTTCTAGCCATACGAGCTAAACCAACACCAAATTGTTGTGAAAGTTGTTCTCCAACAGTTCTTACACGACGGTTTGACAAGTGATCAATATCATCAATCTCTGCTTTAGAGTTAATTAACTCTATTAAATATTTAATAATGGTAATGATATCTTCTTTGGTAAGCACTTGCTTATCCATTCCAATATCAAGACCTAATTTTTTGTTCATTCTGTAACGCCCAACTTCACCTAAAGAGTAACGTTGATCACTAAAGAATAATTTATCTATAATTCCACGTGCTGTTTCCTCATCTGGTGGCTCAGCATTACGCAATTGTCTATAAATATGTTCAACAGCCTCTTTTTCTGAGTTTGTTGGATCCTTTTGTAAAGTATTATGTATGATAGCATAATCCCCTTGCTGTGCACTTTCCTTGTGTAAAAGAATCGTCTGAACATCAGCTTCAATAATTTCTTCTACATTGTCCTTATCAAGAACCGTGTCACGGTCAAGAACGATTTCATTACGCTCAATAGAAACCACTTCTCCTGTATCTTCATCAACGAAATCTTCATGCCATGTATTAAGAACACGAGCAGCAAGCTTGCGACCTAGTACTTTCTTTAATCCAGATTTTGATACTTTTATTTCTTCAGCAAGATCAAAAATCTCTAATATATCTTTATCACGTTCAAAACCTATAGCTCTGAACAATGTTGTAACAGGTAACTTTTTCTTTCTATCAATGTAAGCATACATTACCTGATTAATATCTGTTGCAAATTCAATCCAAGAACCCTTAAACGGAATAACCCTAGCAGAATATAATTTTGTTCCGTTAGCATGGAATGACTGTCCAAAGAAAACACCTGGTGAACGATGTAATTGTGATACAACAACACGCTCAGCACCATTAATGACAAAGGTACCACTCGGTGTCATATAAGGAATTGTACCTAAATACACATCTTGTACAATGGTTTCAAAATCCTCATGTTCAGGATCGGTACAATACAATTTCAATTTTGCTTTTAGCGGAACGCTATACGTCAATCCTCTTTCGATACACTCTTCAATTGTGTAACGAGGCGGATCGATAAAATAATCCAAAAACTCTAATACGAATTGATTTCGCGTATCAGTAATTGGAAAATTTTCAGCAAAAACCTTAAAAAGGCCTTCACTGTCTCTATTTTCAGGAGTAGTTTCTAATTGAAAGAACTCTTTAAAAGATTTTAATTGGATTTCTAAGAAATCAGGATAATCAAATTGATTTTTGCTTGAAGCAAAATTAATTCTTGTTGAATTACTCGTTGTTGCCAATGCGTAAATTTTTTAGTGTAGAATGAAAAATACTTAATAATAAACAGAACAAGGCACCCGTAAAAACGGTTGCCTGTTCTGTATTTAATCGAAAATATTATTTAACTTCAACCTCGGCACCAGCCTCTTCAAGAGACTTTCTTAGTCCCTCAGCTTCGTCCTTAGAAACGCCTTCTTTTATTGGAGAAGGAGCAGCATCTACTAAATCTTTAGACTCTTTCAAACCCATACCAGTAAGTTCTTTTACAAGTTTAACTACTGCTAATTTATTAGGACCACCGAACTTTAAGATAACATCAAATTCTGTTTTCTCTTCAGCAACTGCTTCCGCAGCGCCTCCGCCACCACCAGCCATCATTACTGGAGCTGCCGCAGCAGGTTCGATACCGTAATCGTCTTTTAATATTGTAGCTAACTCACTAACTTCTTTAACAGTTAGGTTAACTAGTGTTTCTGCAATTTGCTTTAAATCAGCCATTTTATTTAAATTTTAATAAAGGGTTTAATAATTAATTAACTTATGCTCGTTGCTCGAGCGTTTTCAATATACCTGCAATTTTTCCGCCAGCTCCTTGCAAACCTGACAACACATTCTTAGCAGGGCTTAATAATAATCCAATGATTTCTCCAACCAATTCCTCTTTGCTTTTCAATGATTCAAGTACTACTAATTGATCATCACCAATAAATATGGCTTCATCAATGTATGCACCTTTAAGAATCGGTTTCGCATTTTTCTTTCGGAATTCTTGGATTAATTTTGCCGGTAGATTTGCCTCAGAGCTAATCATGATAGATGTAGAGCCTTTTAAAACATCTCTTAATTTACCATAATCCTTGCCTTCAACTCTGTCCATAGCTTTTTGCAGTAGGGCATTCTTAACTACTCTCAAAGTAACGTTTGATTGAAAACATCTTCTTCTAATCGAGTTAATTGTTTCTACTGTTAATTCAGCTGTATCGGTTAAATATAAAACACTAGAGCCTGCTAATTCTGATGCTAAATCTTCAATATAAATTGCTTTTTCTTCTTTTGTCATTTTACTTAAGTTTTAAGCTGTTACAGATTTAGTATCAATTTGTATCCCCGCACTCATGGTAGAGCTTAGGTAAATACTTTTAATGTAGGTTCCTTTAGCTGCGGATGGTTTCAATTTAATAAGTGTTAAGATTAATTCATTTGCATTTTCACGCAATTTTTCTTTTTCAAAACTCACCTTACCAACTGAAGAGTGAATAATACCGTATTTATCAACTTTAAAGTCGATTTTTCCAGCTTTCACTTCCACTACTGCCTTAGCAACATCCATGGTTACCGTTCCCGTTTTAGGATTAGGCATTAGTCCACGAGGTCCAAGAATCCGACCCAATGCACCAACCTTCCCCATTACTGCGGGCATGGTAATAATTACATCAATATCCGTCCAACCGCCTTTGATTTTTTCGATGTAATCATCTAAACCAACAAAATCAGCTCCTGCAGCAATTGCTTCGGCTTCTTTATCTGGTGTACAAAGTACGAGAACGCGAATATCTTTACCTGTACCGTGAGGAAGCGCTACGGTACCTCTAACCATTTGGTTAGCTTTACGCGGATCAACTCCTAAACGAACACAAATATCGACAGATGCATCAAATTTAGAGGTAGTAATTGCCTTAACCAAATCGCAAGCATCCACTAATGTGTATGATTTTGTCAAATCAAATTTAGACAAAACCTCCTTTCTTTTTTTAGAAACTCTTTTCATGTCTTATGATTTTTTGGTTTTCGGTGCTACTCCACCTTTAATTGTAACTCCCATGCTTCTTGCTGTGCCTGCAACCATTTTCATGGCTGAATCAACTGTAAAACAATTCAAATCCGGCATTTTATCTTCTGCAATAAGCCTCACTTGATCCCACGTAACAGAACCAACTTTAACTCGATTGGGTTCAGAAGACCCTTTTTTGATTTTGGAATACTCCGTGATTTGCACTGCTGCTGGGGGAGTTTTAAGCACGAAATCAAACGACTTATCACCATAAACGGTGATAACAACGGGTACAACCTTACCTGGTTTGTCTTGCGTTCGCGCATTAAATTGCTTGCAAAACTCCATGATATTCACTCCTTTTGCACCCAATGCGGGTCCAATCGGTGGTGAAGGGTTGGCCGCTCCTCCTTTGATTTGTAGCTTTATTAACGCTGCTACTTCTTTAGCCATATGTATACAAATTATGTAGTCAAACGTGAGTATTTTCGGGAAGCTTTAATCGATTTCCTCACTCCTACGGGTTAATAAACTATTTAAACATCTTTCTCAACTTGCATATAACTAAGTTCTAGCAAGTTTTTTCTACCAAATATTTTAACCATTACTTTTAACTTCTTCTTTTCCTCGTTGATTTCGTCAACGACTCCACTAAAATTATTAAAAGGACCATCAATGACCTTAACGGCTTCACCGATAGCAAATGGAATTCTCAATTCTTCTTCAGTTTCAGAAAGCTCATCCACTTTACCTAAGATTCTATTAACCTCAGATAAACGCATTGGAATAGGGTCTCCACCTTTTTTTCCGCCTAGAAAACCGATAACATTCGTAATACCTTTTATAACGTGTTGAACTTCTCCAATTAAAGCCGCCTCAACAAGCACATAACCTGGCAAATACGTTTTCTCTTTATTAATTTTCTTACCATTACGTATTTGGAAGACTTTTTCAGTAGGAATTAAAATCTGCCCAACATAGTCAGACAATTTTTGACGTGAAATTTCCAATTCAAGTTGTTCTTTCACTTTCCTTTCCTTACCGCTTACAGCACGTACGACGAACCACTTTTTAACTATCTCCGACATTTTTAGAATTTAATGGTATAAAAATAACCGAGTAATCCCTTCCAAAAAGGATCTTTAGCTGGAGAGATTCCAAACAAGAAATCCATTACAAAAATCATTAAAGCAATAATAATAGATGCGATAACAACAATTATAGTATTGTTTTGAAGCTCTTTCCATGTTGGCCATGTAACATTATGAACCATTTCATGGTAGGTCTCGTTAAAATATGTTTTAATTTTTGACACTGAATACGTTTTAAATGTTGCACGGGCGGTAGGATTCGAACCCACGACCAATGGTTTTGGAAACCACCACTCTACCAGCTGAGCTACACCCGTTTAAAAAGGGGAGCTTTTACTCCCCTTACTAAACTTTATTTATATAATAGTTAAGCTACTATTTCAGTAACCTGACCTGCTCCAACAGTTCTACCTCCCTCACGGATTGCAAAACGTAATCCTTTGTCCATTGCAATTGGAACGATCAATTTCACATTGATTGTAACGTTATCACCTGGCATTACCATTTCACGACCATCGATTAGGCTAATTTCACCTGTAACATCTGTTGTTCGGAAATAGAATTGCGGACGGTATTTATTGTGGAATGGAGTGTGACGACCACCTTCTTCTTTCTTCAAAACATATATTTCAGCTTTGAATTCATGATGAGGAGTTGTAGACCCTGGCTTACAAATAACCATTCCTCTTTTAATTTGAGATTTTTCAATACCTCTTAATAAAAGACCAACGTTATCACCTGCTTCACCTCTATCCAAAATTTTACGGAACATTTCAACACCTGTAACAGTAGACGTTAATTTAAGGTCTCCCATTCCAAGAATGTCAACACCTTCACCTGAGTTAATTACACCTGTTTCAATTCTACCTGTTGCAACTGTACCACGACCTGTAATCGTAAATACATCTTCAACTGGCATCAAGAACGGCTTATCTCTATCACGAGGAGGCAATTCAATATATGTATCAACGGCTTCCATCAATTCTTCAATTTTCGCTACCCACTTTTCCTCACCGTTAAGTGCACCAAGAGCAGATCCCTGAATTACTGGAGCGTTATCACCATCATACTTGTAGAAAGAAAGTAATTCTCTTACTTCCATTTCAACTAATTCTAATAACTCTTCGTCATCAACGCTATCCACTTTATTCATGAATACAACCAAACGAGGCACACCAACTTGACGTCCTAATAAGATGTGTTCACGTGTTTGTGGCATTGGTCCATCAGTAGCCGCAACCACCAAAATTGCACCGTCCATTTGAGCAGCACCTGTAACCATGTTCTTCACATAATCCGCGTGTCCTGGACAATCAACGTGAGCGTAGTGACGATTTACTGTTTCGTACTCAATGTGAGAGGTGTTAATAGTAATACCGCGCTCTTTTTCTTCAGGTGCATTATCAATCGAAGAAAAGTCTCTCACTTGAGCCAATCCTTTAGATGCTAATACACTTGAAATTGCAGCAGTTAATGTAGTCTTACCGTGGTCAACGTGCCCAATGGTACCAATGTTCACGTGCGGTTTGGAACGATCAAAATTTTCCTTAGCCATTTTTCTTTTTGTTACTTGTTAATAAATACAACCTATTTTAAAAGGATTACACTTTAGCAATCCAATGTCTTTTTTTTTCATTTGAGCCAATGATGAGAATTGAACTCATGACCTCTTCCTTACCAAGGAAGCGCTCTACCCCTGAGCTACACCGGCGCAGAAAGCAACTTAGAGCGGGAGACGAGACTCGAACTCGCGACGTTCAGCTTGGAAGGCTGAAGCTCTACCAACTGAGCTACTCCCGCTTAATACTATCTGTGGGGAGAGCAGGATTCGAACCTGCGAAGGTATGCACCAACAGATTTACAGTCTGTTCTCGTTAGCCACTTGAGTATCTCCCCAATACTCGAGCCGATGGAGGGATTCGAACCCCCGACCAGCTGATTACAAATCAGCTGCTCTGGCCAACTGAGCTACATCGGCGAATGTTGAAATCACTAATATAAAGAACTTTTTCCCTCAACTTCTTTAAATTTGGGACTGCAAATGTACGAAAGTTTTTTTTATCGCAAAGGTTTTTAGGTTTTTTTTTTAAAATATAACGAAGCTAAAAATAGCGATAAAGTTATTTCTAAATTTACAGCGAACAATGAGACGAATAATTTTTAGCGTAACGAATGATCTATCCACAGATAATCGAGTAAATCGAAGCTGCATTGTCGCGCAAAACTTAGGCTTTGAGGTGTTATTAGTTGGACGTAAACTACCGAATAGCCAAGATATTAAAAGGCCATATACCACCAAAAGATTCCATCTTATTTTCAAAACGGGCGTGCTCTTTTATGCTGCTTTTCAACTTCGTTTATTTTTCTATCTACTTTTTAAGCGTGTCGACTTACTGTATTCTAATGACCTTGATACCTTATTACCCAATTATCTTATTTCTAAACTCAAACGCACTCCCCTAATTTATGATTCCCACGAATTGTTTACAGAGGTGCCAGAATTAGAGCATTCGCCTTTCAAAAAAGGAATTTGGTCATTTGTTGAAAAACGCATCGTTCCCAAGTTAAAGCATTGCATCACGGTTAATGAGTCGATCGCGGCTATTTTTGAAAAAAAGTACGGTGTTGTCTTTCATGTTATTCGCAATGTTCCCGAACAAATAATAATTCTGAAGATGGATCCTATACTAGCAGAAAAGATTCCTAGTAATTCGTTTAAGGTCATCATTCAGGGTTCAGGTTTAAATGTTGATCGCGGGATTGAAGAAGCCATCGAAGCGATTTTATTGCTTGAGAATGTTGATTTATTAGTTGTTGGAGACGGAGATGTTCTGCCAAAAGCAAAAAAAATAGTGGCGAGTCTTTCCTTAGAAAAAAGGGTGCATTTTTTTGGTAAACGTCCATATCAAGAATTGATGGCATTTACTCAACTAGCTGATTGCGGTCTTGCAATAGACAAACCCAGCAGTAAAAACCATCAATTTGCCCTGCCGAATAAAGTATTTGATTACCTCCAAGCTGGCACGCCTATTATTTGCATGGATTTAGTTGAAATAAAATCATTAGTGCAGCAATATAATATTGGACTTGTTATTTCTGAGGTAAGTCCGACACATATCGCAAGTGCGATCAAAACTTTGCAGCACGACACTTCCTTACTTTCGTCTTTACGAAGCAACTGCCATAAAGCGGCAGAAATAGAACATTGGGGAAATGAAAAACCTAAGTTAGAAGCTATCATGCGAACTATTTATCCTGAGTAGACGCTTGCTTTAAGAGCATTGAAAGCTTAAAAAAATCAAACATTCGTATGGTGAATCGCCCTGAAAGCAAGAGGCGTTTGTTGTACTTTCCAAGTAAATAATTACTAAGTTTCAGTAGTGGAAGTAAGCCCCTATTTTTTAGCCGATAATATGCCTTTAACAAACGAACATTTTCTACAAAGTCCATTTCTGTGGCAATGTTTTTATGAATGTACCATAGGTTTTTAATTGCCTCCTCCGTTTTTGAGAGAAAAATATCATTGGTGTCTAAACAGCTATTTAATACTGGATTTTCGACATGGTTTAGCACAATCTTATTTTTACAAAGTATAAAACCAAAAAGAGTGTCCTCATGGCCATAACCTTGAATACGCTCATCAAAGGGGAAACTAGAAAAGACAGATTTTTTGATAATAAAATTATTGGTTTTAAATCCATAAGGAGTTATCGATCTTTCTTGAGCCGACTTCGATTCCCTTATCCAGCTATACTTCCACCTCAGAAAATAATTTGCTTGGGGGGCATCCTCTGAATAAACACTTCCACCATACAGTAAATCAATGGGTGACGAGCTTAATGTTTTCGTATAATTTTCTAAGAAATTAGGATTTATTATTTCTGAATCGCCATCAATAAACAAAAGAAAATCACCTGTAGCAAGATCGATAAAACGATTTCTAATAGCAGATCTACCCACATTTTTTGGCAGAGAAAAATACCGAGTATGATTCAGCTCTTGAAGCGCAGTGCGGTTTTGGCTTTCCATCTCAATCGATGAAGCATCGTCTAAAACGACAATTTCAGCTGAAAGTTGATTTAGTGCAATTTGCTCAGCAAGTGCCGTGACCAATTTTTTGACATCCGAATTAAATACAGGAATGCAAACGGATACGTCCATATTGGTTTTAAAATTTACTAGGCCATTGTATTTGGCGTGCCAAAATTCATGGGAGGAAACCCTTGTTGTGGGTCATTAATCTCGCCAAAACTTTGTTCAAACTTCTGAATGTTTTCGGTCAATGCATGCAGAAATCGCTTTGCATTTTGAGGCGTCATCAGCACTCGAGACCGCACCTTTCCTTTGGGCATTCCAGGCATGATTTGAACAAAATCGCACACTACTTCAGCAGGAGAATGTGTGATAATGGCTAAATTTGAATAAATACCTAAGGCTATCTCCTCAGATAATTCTATATTCATTTGGTTTTCTTCGTTTTGCATAATTTTAGTATCTAGTGACGAATTTACAAATCATTTTCGATTTCTTGAAAAGATATCCCAAAGGATTTTAATTCGCTTAAAATAGGTTCATATACTTCTCGATCTACGGGAATATGGATTCCAGGCTTATTATATTCACCATTAAGGATTAATTTGGCCATCATGCCTACTGGCAATCCGACTGTATCAGACATTGCGGTATAGGTTTGATCGGCCCCTAAACAAATCATAGAAGAAAGAATTTGTTTCTGCTTACCGTGCAGCATATAATCAAACTCGTGGTACATGACCAACATATCCTTATCTCCGGGGCTCAGGGATAGACGATCAATCAGTATGTTTTCTAAGAGTTGAGCTGGTGTTGCTTTTTCTAATCCAAGAACGCGCTCATCATCAAACAAGCCAAGCCATTCAAATTGATTAAAAAGATGACTCCTTTCGCTTCCTAGAAAATTATAAAATTTTTCCTCTACCGTTTTCGTTTGATGATACGGCAGAAAGGAATTCACAAATTTTCGCGGCGACATTTTATGCGACTCGAATAATGAGTAACTGTCATCTGTCATGCCCAACTCAACAAAAACATTCCAAGCATCGCAAAAATTTGGTCTTCTCAAGGTGCCACGATAGATGGTTTTTATATCAAATAAACCGTAGGTTTCACGATAGGCAAATGAATCGCGATTTGCGTATCCTTCAAATTCACCAAAATCACCAATTACAAACCGTTCCGTTCTTTTAAATAATTGATTGTAGGGAATATATTTGAAGTCATTATTCTGAATAAACGCCGCAGCTGATCCTTGTCCAGCCAAAACCACATTTCTAGGACTCCATGTAAATTTATAATGCCAAGGATTATTATCTGATTCTGGTGCAATTAATCCACCACAAAACGATTTAAAGCTCACCATTTCTGCTCCTAACCCTTGTATTTTATGAATAATCTGCATCGCGCTCATGTGATCGATCCCAGGATCAACACCAACTTCATTCATAATAATCACACCCGCCTGGACGGCTTTTTCCGTTAGCGCTTTCATTTCTGGAGCAAGGTAAGAGGGTGTAATTAAATTAGTTTTTAACTCGATACAATCTTTAGCAATATCGGGGTGAAATCGAGCTGGGAGCATAGAAATAACCAAATCTGCTTCTTGTATATTTTTTCTTCTTTCTGTGGTATCAAGGGCATTGAAAGATAGTGCTTCTGCTCGTGGGTGATTTGCTATTTTCTTCAAAACTAGCGCTGTATTTTGATCAACGATGTTTAGTTTCCAATCAAATTTCTCAGACTCTACTAACAGATATCGAATCAAGGAGGAAGATGACATTCCAGCGCCAAGAAGCAGAATTGTTTTCATGAAAAAAGATTATCGAGTGTAGCCTTCTAATATTGGGCGAATCGTATCAAAAAGCTCTTCTTCATTCCAAGGTTTTGAAATAAATGACTCAAGCATATTTTCTTTGTTCAAGGCCTCAATCGAAATTGGATTCGCATGTCCTGATAGCATGACACATTTCAAATTAGGATGTTTTGTCTTAATCTCACGAATTAATTCGGCGCCTGTCATTTTAGGCATTAAGTAATCTACGATAATAAAAATAATATCTATTTTTTCAGCAACTAATTGGTCGATGTTTATAAGCGCCTCTGAAGGATCTGTAAAATACTCCAAGAGCGTATACTTTTGATCAACGATTTTTGATAATTGAAAGCCTAACATTTGTAGTATAAAGGCATCATCATCTACACAAACGACAGCATATTTTATTTCATCCATGCGACAAAAATAGATATAAATATAAATTATTGAGCAGTTGTAACGGTTTTTTTTATGTTATATCTATTCATTAAAGAAAATTGTAAAAGTAGTTGACACTGAAGTTGAATTGAGCGATATAGTCGCATTATGCATAACCAACACATTTTTCACAATGCTTAAACCCAATCCAGAACCATTTTGGCCTGATTTGGTGGTAAAGTACTTTTCAAAAATCTTTTGTTGGATTTGCTCAGGAATAAGTGGTCCATTATTTTCAATACTAAGTTCAATACCTTTTTTAGTCTTTTTACCATTAATTTTCAATTTTCCACGTTCTTTTTTATCATCCATCGCTTCTATTGCATTTTTAATAATATTAGACCACAATTGAAAAAGCTTAATATCGAACCCAAGTAGTGATAAGGAATCAGGCACAGTAAATTCAACATCGATGTTTCGTTTCAGTTCATAATTAAAAATAGTTAAAACAGTAGCAATATTTTCTCGAAGATTGACCATTCCTTTACTCGTGTTTTGGGGCTCTTTGATAAAAGACCGAAGATCTTGCACCACCTTAGCACCTCTTTCACTAGACGATAGAATGGTTTCTATAAAATTTCTATTTAATTGAATATGATAAATCAGCAACAGAAAGTCTTTTCTGTTTTCTGTTTCCATGCACTGTTTAATAAATTTCGTTTCGGAGAGTGAGATTCTACTTTTAACAAATAAGCCTGCGATTTCGTTAGATTCTGCTTTTAATGCCGGGAAGTTTAGCGATAAATAATCTTCAAATTCTTTTATTTCTCTCCGTAACTGAAGGCCCCCCAAAAATAATTCACCTTGTTTTTGCGCGGATCTCTCACATGCGAATTTTATTTGCTCTTCCGAACACTTCCAAATGATGTTTTTTAGTAATTCGCTTAAGGTATAGCGAATGCTTTCGGCTCCAATTTTAATAGCGCCCAATGGCGTGTTTAAATCATGAGCAATCCCAGAAGCAATTTCACCGATAGTTACTAATTTTTCTTGATCCGTTATTGATTTGGATAATTCAATATTTCGTTTGGTTTTTTCAGCGACAATTAATTCCAAATCCGTATTCATGTTTTGAATTTCTTCTGTTTTAGCACTAATTTGTTTAAGGAAATTAGTTTGAATCTCTAAATTAACGAGCATTTTCCCAAATAATCGGAGCAAATCCTTCTCGTCTTCATAAAAAATTCTGTAATTAAGCACAGCATCAAATCCGACAAATCCGATGCATTTATTCCCTTTCATTAAAGGAAGGGCAAATACACTCTTTATGTCTTGTTCAAGCAGCATTTCTTTGACTGTTCCATCAGGTAATTCAGTCGTTTTTTCAATAATTATTTCATCTCCTTTAGCATGTGTTTCTATCCAAAATGGAATGCTTGAAAATGGAATAAATTGTAAATTATCTATTTGTGGACCGATACCTTCCGCACACCATTCATAGGTGTTTGAAGCTGTTTTCGACTTATGGTCATAGGTGAAAATATAAACTCGATCAACATGGACAAAATTTCCTAATTGCGACAAGGACTCGTTAATTGTAACATCCATTTTTTCGATTGGCAAATTGATGTATTTTGTTGCCAGATCCATTAAAGTAGCTTGAAAAAGATTGTTTTGTTGAAGTATATCCTTCGACAATTTAATCGCTGTTATGTCAATTCCATATCCAACCACATAACGAAGTTGTTCATCTATGTCAAAAACAGGAGCCAGTTTACGCAAAACCACCTTTCGATTACCTGCTAAATCAAGTAACTCATCCTCCCATTCGATTTCTTTTTTTTCCGTTATTACCTTGCTAAAAGCGGCACGTCTAAATTTGGCAGAATCCGTAGGAATACCTTTTAACTTACAATAATCAAAATCATCTTTTCCGATCATAAATTCACGCGTATCCTTATCTTTAATAGCTTGAGGATTTATAAATAGGTATTTATGCTCAGGGCTAAAAACTGCAATATCAGATGGTAGATTATTTAGTATATATTCATAAAAGTTACGCTGCTCATCAATTTTTATATTGAGTTGCTTTAGTTCCTCTTCTTTTTCTTCAACTTGCGATAAAAATAAAGATATATCATTCGCATAGATATTAAAATACTCTGCGTTCAGGACATTTTTTATGTTTATCAAATACGTTCTTTTGTTACGAGTTAAGTAAAGCGATAAATTTTCAATTTTCTTTTCCAAGCAATGAGCCAAGTTTATTTTTAATTCTTGGTCATTTACCCCATTGATATCAATTTTAAAATCGATAATGAATTTGATGTTTGAAGCATCATTTGAATACAGAAGTTTATATTTTTTACTAATTCGGAGAATCGGATTTGGATTTTCACTTGGAAATTTAGCCAAGCTAATAACCTCTTCCTTTGCGCTTTCTATACTTTTGTTTTTTTCAAGCAATTTTTCATTCAAATTCCTTGCTTCGGTTAGAGCTCGTGAGGACGATTGCAATAAAAACACATATTCAACTAGGTAATCATGTTTAGGGAAATCTGAAAGTGTAACCCCATAATTGTTAATGTGAAACTTTGAATTTATAATGGGAGAAGCTAAAACAATAAAGCCATAACTTGTTTTTTTAATAGAAGCCTTATACCGTTGATTTTCATCTTTTGATCTAAAAAAATAAATTCGAGATTCAAGGTTATCGCTCCAATTAGCAAAGGAAAAAATAGTTTCCCAAGAAAAGATATCTAAGAATGCTTGACCTTTATCAATTAAATTGGAAGATTTTAAATAATTACTTCCAATCCCTATTATTTTTTCGTTAAAATCAAGTAATAAAGAATAAGGATTTGAGAAGTTGAGTGCTTCAAAAATTGAGTTTACATCAAGTGGCGCAGATTCTTTTGCTTTCATGACAATAGATCACCATGTTATTTTAAAGACATGACAATCGCTATCTGGGCCTTTAAAAACAATTTGTTCAATTTGACAAATCATATCAAATCGCTTACCTAATCCCTTAATTAAACCTATTAACATTGGCGTCAAACCTTCTCTATGTGAACGGTATTCTAATTCAATAGAATTTTCTTTTTCATTTCTAGTTGTGAATTGGGGAGCAACCAGTTCAGGCATTATATTGTTGATTCTATAATGGAGCATATCCATATTGTTTAGAAACTCAACAAAAGAACTTCCAGACATATCCATCAAATCGCCATACCCTTCATTAGCGGTATACAAAATCCAATATTCGCCAAACGCTTCCAAAATATCGGCCGCATCCGCTTTTAAAATATGAGAAGCATTCTTAACTAAATCATAAGTAAGCTTATCTGGATATGGGTTCATCCCAACAAACTCTTCATCCTCAAAGTTAGAAAGCTTGCAGATTTCTTTCCATATTTCTTCACCATGATTGGTGACAACTAAATCCTTAATGGCTTTGTTTACGAGTCCGTACATGTGAATGTTTTTAACAAAAATACTAAAAATAAATCTATTTTTATATTCACTTTTTTCTTTGGGCACATTTGTTAAAATGCCTATTTTTGCACGAAATAATTACTGACTTATGGAATACGTTGCTTTAGGTAAAACAGGTTTGCAAATAAGCCGATTATCCTTCGGGTCTTGGCTAACCTTTGGAAAACAAATTGACACTAGTATTGCCGAAGATCTGATGACGCTTGCGTATGACAATGGTATTAATTTCTTTGATAACGCTGAGATTTATTCACGCGGGATGAGTGAGGAGGTAATGGGCAAGATTCTAACTAAGTTGGGATGGTCACGCGATAGTTATATTGTAAGCAGTAAAGTATTTTTTGGCAGCGGCGGACAATTACCTACTCAAAAAGGATTGAATAGAAAACATGTGTTTGAAGCTTGTCATCAAGCGCTTAAACGTTTACAAGTTGATTATTTAGATCTTTACCTATGTCACCGACCCGATAAAGCCACTCCAATTGAGGAAACTGTTTGGGCGATGCATCACCTTATTGCGCAAGGCAAAGTGTTATATTGGGGAACCAGCGAATGGTCAGCACAAGAAATAATGGAGGCACACATGTTTGCGAAACAAAACCACTTAATTGGACCCGTAGTTGAACAACCCGAATACAACCTTTTTACTCGACATAAAATTGAAGTTGAATTCGAACAATTATATAAAACGGTAGGCCTAGGAACCACAATATGGTCGCCATTAGCTAGTGGAATCTTGACCGGAAAATACAACGATGGTTTTCCAACAGAAACGAGATTGGGCATGGATGGTTTAGATTGGTTAAAGGAAAAAAACTTTACCGAAGGAAAAATTCAAAAAGCGATTGCATTGACCAAGTTATCTGCCGAAATTGGCCTAAGCCTTCCCGTTCTTTCCTTGGCTTGGTGTCTAAAAAACAACAATGTGAGTACCGTAATTTTAGGCGCAAGTAAAACAAGTCAGTTAAGCGAAAATCTTAAAGCGATTTCAGCGCAGGAATTACTTACTACTGATGTAATGGAGCGAATTGAATTAATCATGGAAAATAAACCACGCAAACCAGATTATTAGAAATAAACAATTCGCCTACTAAAAATGTTAAGAAAGTAGATAAAAAGAAGTATGATAGAAACAGATATTATCATTATTGGAACCGGTCCAGTGGGCTTATTCACCGTTTTTGAAGCGGGCTTATTAAAACTTAAATGTCATTTAATTGATTCATTGCCTCAACCCGGTGGGCAATGTTCTGAAATATATCCCAAAAAACCAATCTATGATATCCCTGGTTTCCCAACTATTTTAGCAGGAGAACTTATTGATAATTTAATGGAACAAGCAGCACCCTTCAAGCCGGGATTCACCCTTGGAGAAGCCGCTGTAAGTATTGAAAAACAAGCCGATAACACCTTTATCGTTACGGGTGTAAAAGGAACAAAGCACAAGGCGCCAATCGTCATGATTGCAGGTGGACTTGGTGTTTTTGAACCACGAAAACCTCCTATAGAAAACATACGCGAATATGAAGACAAAGGAGTTGAATACATCATCAAAGAACCTAATTTTTATAAGGATAAAACCTGCGTGATTGCAGGAGGTGGAGATTCTGCACTTGATTGGTCGATATTTTTAGCCGAACAAAAAATTGCCAAAAAAGTAATTTTGGTTCATCGTAATAGTTCTTTTCGTGGGCACTTGGACTCAGTTCAAAAAGTCATCGATTTAGCACAAAGCGGCGTAATTGAATTGATAACCGAAGCGGAGGTTGTTGGACTTTCAGGAAAAGATGGCCTGGAAAGCGTGATTATTCATCATCAGAAAGATGGTGAGATTGTGAAAAATACCGATCACTTTATCCCATTATTTGGCCTAAAACCAAGTCTTGGTCCTATTGCAGATTGGGGATTAGAAATTGAAAAAGGAGCGATTAAAGTGGATACACTGGATTATTCAACAAATATCCCAGGAATATATGCTATCGGAGATGTGAATACGTATCAAAATAAATTGAAATTGATTCTTTGTGGTTTTCACGAAGGAACATTGGCAGTGCAATCTGCCTTTTCAAGGATTTATCCGGATAAAAAAAACATCTTAAAATATACCACCGTAAATGGTGTACAAGGATTTTAATATCACCTTAGCTATTTCGTTGTACCTTCGTTTGAATTAGGTATGAAAAATAGAACCATCCATACAGTCATTATTTTAGGGATACTATCCTTGGTAACGATTTTGACCGTCCAATTGCTATGGATGCAAAAAACCATTCGGATTCAAGAAACCAACATCGCGATTCAGGCTAAAGCAGATAGTTTAAACCTCAAAGAATTTACACAGCAAGTAGAAGTTTCGCTAAAAAAAGTATTGAAACAAATTAATTTAAATACAAATGTGAACTACGAGGTGTATGGGGCCGTCAAAGAACTTAAAACCAACCATTTTACTGTTGATATTCAAGAAGATCTACAACCATATTATTTAGAAACCTTATTAAAAAAGGAATTCGATAATCAAAATATACATCAAGATTTCATTTACGGAATCTATGATTGTTTCACCGATTCAATTGTTTTGGGAAGCCTTATTAAATACACCAAAGATTCCTTGTATGCTTCTGTTCCAGATAAAACACATGGCATAACCCCAGAGAAATTAAATTTAAAAAAAGATGGGCACTACTTCACTGTCTATTTTCCTGATCTCAAGATTAAGTCGATAAAATCCGAAACGCTAATTTCTCCATGGATATATATTTGCGTTATTCTACTTCTTATTTTGATCTTTTTTGGCTTTAGCTTATCCATCATCATTCGTCAAAATCGCTTATCGGAAATAAAAAACGATTTTATTAATAACATGACACACGAATTGAAAACGCCCATTTCAACCATCAGTTTATCGAGTGAAATGCTCATGCGCTTGGAAGTGGCTGATTTTGAAAAAGTGAATAAATATGCTGGGATTATCTTTAAAGAGAACAAGCGCCTTGAGCAGCAAGTAGAGCGAGTGTTAAACGTAGCAAAATTAGATAAGGACCAAGTTGTTTTGGATAAAGAATTATTTAATGTGCATGATGTATTACAGGAGGTCAAAGACAATTTTGAATTACATCATTTAAGCAAGGGTGGATCGATTAAATTAGAACTTGCAGCAACAATTTCAGACATTCATGCCGATCCTGTTCACATCACAAATGTGATCTAC